>Ga0208863_1000534_pt1 | contig 34781 bp, 31 predicted proteins | sample RifOxyD3_FD_184040 | JGI IMG/M metagenome (GOLD analysis project Ga0208863, IMG submission 184040) | Soil microbial communities from Rifle, Colorado - Rifle Oxygen_injection D3 (SPAdes) | ecosystem: Environmental > Terrestrial > Deep subsurface > Rock core/Sediment | place: Rifle, Colorado...
CACCGCCACCTCGCCGCGGAACTCGGTCTCGCCGGGCGATGCCTTGCCGTTGGCCGGCGATGGCGCCGGCGGGGTCTCCCCGGGGATGGTCTTCACCACGAAACTGCCGGTAAACCGTTCGGCGGCGGCCATCTCGCCGATCTCATCCTTTCTGTCACGAGCCGGGATTTCGACGTTTAAATCACCGTCGGCCAGCCGGGCCATGGCCATGGTCATTTGCACCACCGGTCTGGTGAGTGAACGGGCCAGAAGAAAGATTATAACAATGACAATCGCCAGCAGACCAAGACACCCCAGGGTAAGCATGAGTTTTTGGTGACCAAGTGCCTGATTTAACGGCGTCAAATCAAAAGTAAGAACTATCATGCCACCCTGCTCATTCTCCTGCCAGGCCGGATGGCAGCGGACGCACTCAGGCGTCACCATCTGCGGGGTGTATATCCGGACCGCTGTGGGTCCGACTTTGACCAGAGGTTTCTTGATGTTTTGTAACTCCTTTTGCAATTCAGCGGGCAGCTTGACAGCTTCCCCGGATGAGGAGAGATTGCCACGCAACTCCCGGTCATAAAGAGAGACATCCACAACCCCTCTGATATCCTTCTGGCGCAGCAGAAGTTTTTGAAAATTTTTCATCTGTCCACGTTCCAGAGAATCCTTAACACCCTGCTGCAGCGACTGAGAAAGGTTGTCAACAGCCGTCATGTAGGCGCTGGTCATCTCGTTGCGAACATAATTGTTAAGCAGCACGGTGCCAACCAGCATAGAGGCGAGCAAGGTCAACACAACTGAAACAACCAGCTTCATGGTTATCGACCGGTTGGCAAGCAGAGATTTGGTCATCGTCTTATCTCCTTCTGAGGCAGGATACCTTCTCTTTAACCTTTTAAGATTTTGCACTGCATTAACTCCCTCCCTTTTAAGGGCTCTCTGTACTCTCCACCCCGGCATAGCGTATAGTGAGGATATTCATCCTGATCACGTTTTCCGTTTTTTCATCCGATAAAACGGCATATTTTTTTGTTTGGCAAAAAGTGGGGATGCGCAGCCGATACACGGAGCATTGGCATTGATGCACCAAGTTTGGCCGCCATTCCACCAGCGGCTCGAGCAGTCGGCCTTAGTCTGTTGACCAAGGCAACCGAGCTGAAACAGACAACCACCGTCTCCGAGTTTCGCCGCAAAAATTTCCTGCTGGAAATCGTGATATCTGGGACAGGTTTCATGGATGCTGCGGCTGAAAAAAAGCTTGGGAGAACCGATTTCAGTAAGCTCCGGCATCCCGATTTTAACCAGATGGACTACTGTCTGCCAGACCCAGTCCGGATGAACGGAACATCCCCGGATCTGAATCACCGATTTGTCGATCTTGCGCTGGGCAAAGAATTTCGGCAGACCAACAGCGCCGGTCAAATTCCCTTCTGCGCCAGGGATTCCGCCATCACAGGCGCAAGCCCCGATGGCAACAGCGCCAACCATGGTCCGGGCTGCCGATTCGAGCAGACTGGCCAGGGACTTATCGCCAATCTTGCAGGCCGTCGGCATTTTTTCCGGGATGGCCCCTTCAAGGACCAGAAAGTATGGTCCTGCCTCACCGGCGATATAACGCTCGATAAGATCCATGGCCTGTGAGCCGCTGGTCGCCGAAAGATCGGCATGAAAAACCAGCTGGGAATACCTGGTAATCAAAGTTAGAGGCGTAGGCTCCCTGGCCTGGAGCAGGGAGATGGAACATCCGGAACAGGATTGCCCCTGTAGGTAAAGGAGTTTGGGAATAGTCTGAGGATCGATCTGCCTGAGAGCCGCTGCTACTGGTTCCGGCAGGTTGCCGACGCCAAAGGCAGCGCCGATGGCGGCAGCCATTGTCATGAATTCACGTCTGTTCATCATTGCAGCAGCCTCATTTTAATGGACGGCACAGGCCAGGCATGGATCAAACGAGTGGACGATCCGCACTGATTCAATCTGCACTGCCGGGTTCGCCACCTTGGTGCCAATAAGCGCCGACTCCATGGCCCCGGGATTCCCTCTGTCGTCACGGGGAGAGCAGTTCCATGTCGTTGGCACCACGCACTCATATTTCTCGATTTTATGATTCTGCAGGCGGATATAGTGCAAAAGGGCGCCACGGGAGGCCTCAGTTGCGCCGAAGCCTTCACCGGTCGCCGGGATTTCGAGATCGAGTGCGGATGGCCCGCCTGGTTCGATCCTTTCGGTCTCTTCCAGGAGAAAGTCGGCGATAATCACTGCACTGATCGCACGACAGAGATGACGGCCCAGGACTGAATTCAACTGCTTAGCGGTAATGCGGGCTTTGGCGGCGAAACGATCAACCAGTTTGGTCACCTGCGGGTTGTTCCCTTGCTTATAGTCGACCAGAACCCTGGCAGCCGGCCCGACTTCGACCATCTGACCGTTATAACGCGGTGCCTTGACCCAGGTGTATGCCTCATTTTTTTCAGGGGCAGGCGTCAGCTGCCCTTCAGTGACTCTGAGGCCGCTGGGTGAAGAGTAGCGGGCATATTTGACGTCTTCGGTAATCAGGCCAAAATCGACAGGCCTGACTTTGCCGTCCAGCAGCACGCCCGCCGCGAACAACCGACGGCTGTCGGCCCCTGGGCCGAGTGGAAGCACACCGAAAGACATGAAGCCGCCGCGACTCTGGCCGATATGCCAGTAATCGGGAAAGGCGTGCGCAACGGCCAAGAGGTCGGGGATATATTTCTGATGGATGAAATCCCTGACTTCCTCGATCAGGGCCTGATAGGTAGAGATCAAGTCAATGGTGGGCTTCTGGGCGCAACCGCCGGGGAATATCCCGGTCGCATGCGGGAATTTGCCGCCGAAGATCGCTGCCGCACGATTGGCCTTCTGCTGAATCTCCATGGCCTCGATATAGTGTTTGAGCGCCCCGATATTGATCTCATCGTTATGTAAATATTGCCCTTTAAGACGGGGCAAAAACGGGGCGCCGGGAAAGGTGTTTTTCGCAGCCAGTTCCGCCTTCACCCAATCCCGCACCTGCACCAGATCCCTGTCCGTTCCGTGATAGTTGACGATGGCGGTAATATCGATGAAGTCAAGAGCCGAAAGCTGATAAAATTGCAGGATATAGTCATAAAGATGGTTAGCGCCTTGAATCAGGTTATGGAGGATACGGCCATTGGTGGGCGGTGTAATTCCATACGCTTTTTCCTGGGCATAGGAGGAGGCAATGGCATGAGCATAGGGACAAACCCCACAAATTCTTTGGGTTATCTGTTGAGCATCAAGCGGATCACGACCTCGCAGAATCACCTCAAAACCTCGAAACATCTCGCCGACGCATTGGGCATCTTTAACGACATTGTCAATGACGGTTGTCTTTACATTAAGATGACCTTCAATTCGGGATAAAGGGCCAAGTTCAATTTGCATAATTCAACCTGTTGGATTGACAAATGAGTCAGAGATAACGCGCCTCTAAAACTAGAAAAATGGCAATGGACTAAAAATCACTCGGTAAATCTTAAAATATCATGCTATAGTTTTTCGTGTTTGAATGTCAAACATTTTTTGTGGTGTCAACAGTTTAGGTCCCTTAAACCGGTGGCTTGACAAAGTCAAACCGTACATCATCCGGTGTTGGTCGGAGGCGAAGCCGGTACAACGACCTCTCTTGCCTGATAAAGCTGCCAGAGCGGCGTGATCCGCTTGATCCTGTCCAGGGTCAGTCGGTCCCATAAAATGGCATACGACCTTGCTCCCGCAGATTCAAGCATTACAAAACCATCTGCAGAGACAAGGCCCTGCACTCTAGCATCCCAGGGATCATGATCCAATGGTTCGGCAACTCTCTGCGGTTCCGTTACAGCGGCCACAATAACGGTCTGAGCGGTCACCGCTCCATAAGCCGCCAGAATAGCCAACGACAAATCGAGAAACCCGTGCCCGTCACCGACCATATAGCCATCGCGATCAATTGCCAAGGTGTCGGTAGCCACAAGATCTATTGACAGACGACAAAGCTCACCGGACTTCAGTTTCGTGCCATAGCGACTTATTCCCCCAAGGGATACGACCTGACTTAATTGTTTAAAGGGTACGGTAAATGGTTTCAGAAGAAAAAAACCATCCCTTAGATGCGGAGACGGCATTACCAGCACCTTGTTGTCGGCCAGGGCATTCATGCAGATCTGCTGCAGTATCATCGCAGGCGAGGCAAAAATCATCCCGGCCTGCCGATAAACATCGCTCTGCCGCAGATGCTCGGCAAGTTTGCCGTAGCCATTCTTTTGAATCTCCGGAGCGGCTGACTGCGCTGCCGTTTCCCGGATGGTGGTTTTTGAAAGCATCTAAGCTCCTCATGATGTTATTCGAGTACCACAATGTAACATTAATATTATGCAACGCTCATATAATTGACTTTTTTTTCTGGAAAGAATAATATCTAAGAAATTTAAACTGATAACACCTGAGTAACAACAATTTATTCGAGTAATTCATGAGAATAATCATTGCTTCGACATATGAACAGATCAGCGAGGAGATTAACCAATTACTTAAAGCCCAAACCCCTCTGCTCTTTTGCCAGAAAGGAACACCCCACTCCTCGGTCACCATAACCAGAATTGACAATTCCCAAGAGAAACCAATCCTTATTCTGACCAAACAGAGTGAGTTCCGCCTGACTGAACCGGAGGGCTTTATTTTTTATAAACATCCCAACAAACTAAACAGATGTTTTAAGGCTGACGAAATCCGCGAGCATAAAAATCTGCTTGCCATCTCTTTTCCGGCGGAGCTCATAGAGATTCAACGTCGAAAATTTTCACGCATGCCCACCGCCGGAAATTCTCGGGCTACCTTCGCCGTCGAAGGCAAACAACGCATGCACCACTGCATCCTGAAAGATGTCAGTCTTGAAGGGGCCAAAATGAGAGGCAACTTCGGCACTGTTCAACAGGGCCAGATCCTCAAACCTTTTACCATGATCCTCGGCATGCGGCACAGTGATCTGGAAGAGACCGTTCCCGTCACTGCAGCCAGCGTGGCCTGGGTAGAAATCACTAATGATTCTGAAGGGTTTATCGGAGTACATTTCAAAAAAGGCACCGTTGACCAAGGGCTGCTGCAACACTATATCAAAATGCGCCTGCTTGAAGGCAGGTAATAGCTAACCCAATACGGGAAAGAGCTGCTTCAAACCGCTGGCAATGAACTCGACGCCGATAGCGGCCATAATCAAACCCATAATCCGAGTCACCAGGTTAATCCCGGTCTTCCCCAGAAATTTGGCAATATGGGTGGCAACCCGAAAACAGATCCAGGTAATCAGGCTTATCAATAAAATCTCGACGCCAAGGACCATATAATGACTGGCTGATTCTTGGCGCTGCGCATAAAGGATAACCGTTGAAATTGCCCCGGGCCCGGCCAGAAGCGGCATACCTAGCGGCACAACCGCCAGGGAATCCCGGTCAGTGGAATCTTCAGTCTCTTCCTGGGTATGTCTGGCCGCACTCATCCTGGCATGCAGCATGGAAAGGGCCATCAGCAGGATAAGGATGCCTCCGCCGACTCGAAACGAGGCAATCGAAATCCCAAAAAATCTGAGGATCCCTTCGCCGCACAAAAGGGCGACGAACAGGATAACCCCGGTGGCCAAAGCGGCAATACTGCCGGTGTGCCGGCGTTCCGGCATACTCTGATTGACAGTAAGCTCTATAAAAATAGGGACAGCCCCAATTGGGTTGACAACCGCTAATAATCCTGCAAAAAATTTAGCATACTCTGATATACTTTCCATCTTCCTCCTCTACTGCCGGGAGCTCTTAATAGTAAACACTCTCCACACTATACAAGGATCGATCCATGAATAAAAGATATCTCGGGCATCTGGCTGACCATGATCCGCTCCATTACTATCTGCAATACGATATCCTGCCGCAAATCTCCGGCCCTGCACAACACGCCGATTTCCGTGTCTTTCAATTAACCGGCTCCAATGACGTTTATCTGTATGAAGACCGCTACAGCGGCAGCAAGGTGGTGGGGAAATTTTTTTTATCAGCCCGCAAACGGGAACCAGTCCGCGCCGCCAAGCTGATGGCCCGCGAATTCGACAACCTTGTTCTCTTACGGAATCACGGTCTGAACGCAATGCCCCATTACGTGGTCCGCCCGCTCGGTCGCAATCAATGGCTAAACTGCATTGTGGTGGTAGAGTACTGCCAGGGGGAGACCCTGAGCGCCATTATTCAAGACGCACTTTTTCGGGGCGGAGAAAGCCGCCTCTACCGGAAACTTACCGCTCTTGCCTATTTTCTGGCCACCCTCCACAACCGGACTGTTATGGATACCCGGATCAATTTCCAAGAAGACTGCGCCTATCTGGATCGATTAACCGGCATGCTCCACAATATGCTGCTGATTGATCATGACCAGACCACGGAACTCGCCTGGCTCAGAGATCAATGGCGGTCTCAGGAGCGGATGTGGCAGGACAGGCAGGTCCACGTCCATGGCGATGCCACTCCGGACAACTTTCTGTTTGGCAATGGCCTTGAGGTGATTACCTTTGATCTGGAACGGTCAAAACCGGCCGACCGGGTCTTTGATGTCGGCCGAATCGCCGGCGAGCTCAAACATTTCTTTCTCCAGAAAACCGGTAATCGGCATTCGGCCGAACCGTTCATCGGCCACTTCCTCTGGGAATACTCCTGCCATTTTCCTGACAGGCTGCAGACATTCAAGGCAATTACCGGCCGCATCCCCTTTCATATCAGCCTTACTCTGCTGCGCATCGCCCGTAACTCATGGATTGAACCAACGCATCGCCGCCGGCTTATCAACGAAGCAATAATCAATTTACGGAGGTTTACATGAATATCCGCGGTCTTCTCTTTGACATAAACGGCACACTGATCGATATCAATACAAACGAGGAGAGTGAAGAAATCTATAGGGTTCTCAGCAATTTCTTAAGCTATCAGGGGATAATAATCAGCCCGGAGAGCATGCGCAGCCAGTACTTTCAAATCATGAAGGAACAACGCAACAACAGCCTTGAGCACCATCCGGAGTTTAATGTTGTTGGAATTTTTACAGAAATAGTTGCCCGAAAAAGCAGCGATTTCACCAGGAGGCTGCCATCCGAAAAACTGGCCGTTCTTCCTCTCCTGCTGGCCGAGATATTTCGAGCTGTTTCACGATATCGCTTAAAACTTTATCAAGGGGTCAGGGAAACACTCGACACCCTGCACCCATACTACAGACTGGCAGCGCTCAGCGATGCCCAAACTCCTTGGGCCGTACCGGAGCTCTATAGCGTCGACCTGCTCGCCTATTTTAGTCCGATTGTAGTCTCCGGCGACCTCGGTTTCAGAAAACCGGATACAAGGATCTTTCAACAAGCTCTGGACGGCATGGGAATGACCGCTGCCGAGGTCTTGTTCGTCGGCAATGACATGTATCGGGATGTTTACGGTGCCCAACAGCTTGGCATAAAGACGGTGTTTTTCCGGTCGAACCAAGGCGAGCATGCCAAAAACGGCGTGAGCCCTGACTACATCATCTATAACTTTCCGGAACTGCTGCAAGCTATCAGTTTTTTTGGACAACAGGGATGAAAACGATTTGGGAATTCAGAATTCAGGAGTCAGAAGCCCGAATATCTTTGCCATTTGTTATTCTGAATTCTGGATTCTAACTACTATGCAGTTATAAAGATCAGAGCTTCGACAACCGGATATATTCTGCACGAATATCCGCTACCTGCTGACTGACCGGGACTTTGTCATTGTTGCCAACCTTATTCTGCCCCGCTTGTCCAACTGCCTTTGTCGAAGCTGATGTTGATTCATGGTCCCGGCCGACCGCAAAACCGTAGTTCACAAGATTACGGATATCCAGCCACATGGTTTCACTGCCAAGCAGAGCCACAATCACATCCTTGTTGGCACGACTGAACTTCCCGACATAGGTCTGCCGCGCCGCCAGGGTATAGCCGGTCTTGCCGCCATCCGCACAATCCATCCGCCACAGAGCCTTATTGTGATTGCGCAACACCTTGCCATCGGTGGTTTTATAGGTAATCAAGGCCATACGTTTGGAAAAAGCCTTATCGTTCATGGCAGTACGGAAAATTGTCGCCAGATCCCGGGCCGTTGACTTCTGGCCCATGGCAGTCAAACCGGTGGCGTTCTTGCACTCGGTGTTGGAAGCACCCAAGGCACGAGCCTTAGTGGTCATGAGACGAGCGAAAACATCCTCCGAACCGGCAATCTTCTCGGCCAAAGCTACGCTGGCATCATTGGCCGAGGCTAGAAGCACGGCATTAATAAGGTCGTTGGCCCGATAATTACTCCCTGGCTGCAAAAACACCTTGGAACTGGGCATTAAAGCAGCTCTTTTGCTGACCTCAACCATCTCTGAACCTTTAAAATGATTAATGGCTAGCAAACCAGTCAAAACCTTGAGTGTGCTGGCCGGCTGACCAGGCAGATCAGGAGAATGAGCATAAAGTGTTTCACCGGTCTGGGCGTCGATGACAATAGCACTCCTGGCCGAAAGCCTGCGCCGCAAGCCAGAGGAAGGAGAATCGTCAACCAGTCGTCCATCAAGCACCGGCCTCGGCCGACTACTGGCTGCCCGCAGTCGGGCCTTATGGCGCCTATGCTTCGATTTGGCTAACTTATTTTTTGTAACTCGATGAGTTGATCGATCTGCCTTGAGTGCAGCAGAACTCTTGGAAGCTGCCCGCAGTCGGGCCTTATGGCGCCTATGCTTCGATTTGGCTAACTTATTTTTTGTAACTCGATGAGTTGATCGATCTGCCTTGAGTGCAGCAGAACTCTTGGAAGAGGTTGCTGTTTTCCGTTTACTTTCAGAGGCTAATGCTGAATATAACCCTGAAACCAGAAAAATAAGGAGAAGAAGGGGGATGAATATCCGGGCTCGTTTTATCATGACTTCCTGATCCAGCTTAATAAAAAAGGTTGCTGGTTACCGCCCAGGCAAGTCCAATCTGGGCTCCTGGCATATCATAACTTACTAAAGTATAGTAGAGAGGCATCAGAAATCAAGACAATTTTTCTGCAAGTCGCCAACTAACCTATTGTTTTCACGGATTATTGCCCGGTCGGCAAAACACCATTTCACACAAGATATCGTTCACCTCCGAATTCACAGCACCATATATGGTATCTTCTAACACGCTAATGTGCTGAAAAAACATCAGGTTTTTTTATTAAAAAAACATCCGGTTAAGCAGAAAAATCATTAAATCATGGTCATGATGGTTCGGCAAATATCATTAAGCGGCACTACCTTATCGACACCACCCGCCTCAATAGCCTCCTTGGGCATACCGAACACCACACAACTCCGTTCATCCTGAGCAATAGTCCTGGCACCGGCCTCCTTCATCTTGAGCAAACCCTGAGCGCCGTCTTTGCCCATACCGGTAAGGATGACCCCAACGGCATTGGCGCCGCCGTATGCCGCTACGGAGTTAAACAGCACATCCACGGCAGGCCGCTGATGACAAACGAGCGGGCCGGTCTTGATATTGACATAATAACGGGCGCCGCTCCTCCGCATCACCATATGATAATTCCCCGGCGCCAGCAAGGCGGTACCGGGCAAAACAGAATCACCATCCTGCGCTTCTTTGACCCTGATCTGGCAGAGGCTATCCAAACGCTGAGCAAAACTGGCCGTAAAGTTGGCCGGCATATGTTGAACGATCAAAACCCCGGGACTGGTTGGTGGCAATTGTTCCAGCACTACCCGCAGAGCCTCGGTGCCGCCGGTAGAGGCGCCAATAGCGATAATCTTGTTGGTAGTCTCGGACAATGACAAACGGGAGGCGGTGAGTACTCGCTTTTCTATTGATTGGACAGGAAGCGCCTTCATCCGCTGCTGGACATTGACCCGAGCCGCACCCCGAATTTTCTCAGCGAGCTGGACACTCATATCGCCGACAGAATATGCCGGACCAGGTTTCGAGATAACATCAACAGCACCGATTTCCATGGCCTCAAGGGCCAGAGAGCCACCTTCTCTAGTTAGAGAACTGACGATAATCACCGGCAGCGGGAAATACTTCATGAGCTTCCGCAAAAAAGTAATGCCGTCCATCCGGGGCATTTCAATGTCCAGGGTGATTACATCAGGCTTCAAGGCGACAATTTTATCCCTCGCCACATATGGATCGGGTGCGGTGCCAATAACCTCAATATCCTTCTGCAATGAAAGTTCTTCGCTGAACACCTTGCGGACAACAGCAGAGTCGTCCACCACCAGCACTCTAATCTTATTCATGCGAGATTCACCAGAAATAGTGGTTGAGTTCTCAACGCTTCGGCCAACTATAGCTTAGCTGCACAGGCTCACTTGCCACTTCTTTCACCAAAAACAGTCAGCAACAACCCATGTTCCGTGTTAAAGAGACATGTCTTTGGGTTATCCACAATAGTTTTCAGGGTGAGCAGCGGGATTTCAGCAGTTTCCGGTATACCCAACGTACATTGGCCATGGGGATCCAGTTTGCCGAGTAAACTTCCCATCACCATGTTTACTGTCTCCCCCATGGCATCCTTGATGCGCTTCAAATCAATTTCCGAGGCATCAACGCCAAGAAAGTTACTAGTAATATTCTGGGCAAGCACGAGAGGAAAATAGATCCTGACAAATCCGGTACTGTCGCAGAAGAACTCCACCTGCGCTGCAACGTATGGTTTGGGGGTTTGGACATTACAATCGGCCGGAACAGATCTTAACGGTTCTAAAAAAACAAAAAACATAGTCTCAAAAACCTCTGACATGGTCTCAAAGATCAAGCGTTTCATTTTCTCATCCATGCTTTTCCACCTCAAGTTTACCGGGAATAATCGCCATGCAACTTCGGCAAAACCACCATATCAAAAATCCATTTCGTCACTGCCTGGCCCTGAAGAAACAGGCGTCAATTCCAGCACTCTCTGTTCATATGCCTTTTCGAGAACATCCATTAGAACTTTTTTAATCGTTTCCGGTAAAAACGGCTTTTTTACATACCCGGCCGACCCAAGCTTCGTTGTTTCATCAATCCGGGCTTGACTGGACTCCGTAGTAATGAATATCACCGGAATCTGCCCAAGCACCTTATCATTTTTCAGCGCTCTCAACATCTCAACACCGCTCATTACCGGCATATTGATATCGGAAAGAATGACATCAACCCATTCATTCTCCAAGATTTTCAGAGCCTCCTGGCCATTCGCCGCCTGGAAAAAAGCGGCAATTGGAATTCCTGACATCTCAACGGTCTTCTTGACCACTGCCCGCATTGTTTCTGAATCATCAGCCACAAGGATTGTGAAAGCCATACCCTCTCTCCTGTTCAGTCAACACTAAAATCCGAAACATACCAAACAATTCCTGCAAGTTGCCACAGAAACAACGAATCACAAATTTCACCCTTCCAACATTTGCAACAACTCCTGAGCTTTTTCCAGCTCGCCGATCAAATCAGCCATGAGAAGATCAAGATCCGCATTTGATATTCCAAAACTCCGCAACACCTCTCCCTGCAGTTTGGTCGCCAAACCATCAGCACCAACTCCGATGCCAAGCGAAATCACTAAGACATTACTCAGACAGACCAAGGCGGTAAGCGGCTCTTTGCTGAGAGCGTCCGGGTCATGATGGCCGGCAACCGCCCTGATAAGGTCTCCGGAAAACTCCCACTGTTTAAGGATCAATCCCCCCAGCTCAGCATGGGTAATGCCGAGAGACTCCTTCTCCGCCTCGACAAACGAGCAGTTCTCCTGGGTTACTTTGAGAATGATCTTATTAAAATCATCCGCAACAAAACGCGAGAGAATAAGCTTACCGATGTCATGGAGAAGAGCTGCGGTATAGGCTGCCCCTGGTTCGACGCCCTTGACATACCGGACCAACAGCTTTCCCATAATACCGGCTGCCACCGAGTGCTTCCAGAGATCTCCCTCCTCAAGCTGATAGCCTTCGCCGGTATTCCCCTTGTAAAAATCAGTGCTGCTGCTGGTAATAATAATATCCTTAAGAATATCATGGCCGATAAAAATCAATCCCTCATCAAGGGAGGAGATCTTGCGCTGCAGGCCAAAATAAGCGGAGTTACAAATCTTTAGGACATTGGCCGTCACAGACGGGTCATATTTAATAACCTCAGCCAAATCACGCGTGCTGACATCCGGATCAGCGATGAGTTGCAGGACCTTCTGGGCCACCTTGGGAAACGGCGGAATCTGCTTAATAGCACCAACGATCTCCTGAATGCGGCTCATAACTCGAACTCCCCTCGTCCGGACACCTTCAACCGGGTAAAACCAGTACCGATCTCAATGCTGATGGTCCTGTTCACCGCTCCGCCTACATCTTCCTTATTTATCATAATCTGGTTTTTCCAAAAAATCTTGCGCAGAACCATATAATTACGTTTGCCGATGTTAAAAACACCATTTGTATCCATTACTTGCGAACCGCCCACTACCTTGACAACCATCCGGTTCTTTACCGCCCCGAACTTATAGGTTTCTTTGAACAGCAGAGGGATTCCAGAATCAGCAAACATGAACGGTTTTTCCTTGGCCCGATTCAGATCGAGTCCGGAATCAGGCAACATATAGTGCAGCATTCCGCCAACCTTGACAACAGGATCCCAGATGACCAAGCCAATACATGATCCCAGTGAATAGGTGATAATAATATCTTCCGGGTTGTTACTGACCTTCATGTCAGAGATGCCGACAATAATCTTCATCAAATATAATCCCTTCTCTGCTCCTGATTTGCCCCTGTTAAGAGAGCAAGATCACTTCCGGTATGCCGTAGCAGCCAATTGCTTAAAATTGTGCTTAATGCTTGAGATACTCTCCGAATGCCCAATAACAAGATACCCTGCCGGCCCAAGAGAGTTATAAAACTTCTCAATCAACCTCTGCTGGGTCTCACGGTTAAAATAGATCATGACATTACGGCAGAAAATAACATCAAATGGTTTCCCCCAGGAAAAATCCTGCATGAGATTGAAATGTCTAAAATCGACCAACTGCCTTAACTGCTCTTTCACCTTAACAAATCCGACCGAATTACCCACCCCTTTCTGAAAATATTTTTTGAGCAGCGGCGGCGGAATTTTGGCGACCTTATCCATAGAGTAAACGCCATGTTTAGCCTGATTCAAAACCTTGGTAGAAATATCGGTTGCCAGAATCGAACAACGCAAACCGGGATTTCTGGCTAAAAACTCACTCACTACCATTCCCAAGGTATAGGGCTCCTCGCCGGACGAGCAGGCCGACGACCAGATCCGAATGCCTTCACTCCGCACCCGACTTTCGTTTGCCAACTGCGGCAGTATCGTCTGCTCCAACAAATCAAAATGGGCCTGTTCCCGAAAAAAATTGGTGAAATTAGTGGAAACCTGATCAATGAGATGCACCAGCTCCTCACCACTTCCATCTCGAGTGACAAAAGTAAAATACTCTTCAAAAGAGGTCATGCCACAGGCCCTGAGTCGTTTGCCAAGCCTGGCGTTCAACAGCTCCTTCTTCTCAGATTTTAAAAAAATCCCGGTTTTATTATAAATAAGCTCACTGAATTTCTGGAACTGGCTATCCGTAAGTTTGGCAACATTAAAAATAAGTTGTGATGGATCTCCACCCTTATCCTCCTGCTTATCACTACTACGACCGGTCAAAGTATCAAGCCTCAATAAATTTATCTACTACCCATGTACGGCACAGGCGAAGTCCATCTTGCAAGCCCTTCAATTAACTACACCAGAGAGCCTTCTAAACGATCAATACCGATGACCTGATCAACGTCCAAGAGGATGATCACCGCCCCTTTAACCTTTGCCATCCCTAAAATATCAGCCCCGCTCGCCTCACTGCCGCCAAAGGATGGTGGAGGTTCGATCTCCTGTTCACCGACATTGACAACCTCTGAGACCGAATCGACCAGCATGCCAACTTGAACCGGACCGGCACTACCCAACAAATCAACCACGATAACACAGGTCCTCTCATTATATTTCTTGGCCTCCATGCCAAACTTGAGACGCAAGTCTAGAACAGGGATCACCCGTCCTCTAAGGTTGATAACCCCTTTTACATAATGAGGTGTATGAGGGACTACCGTTATCTCCATAACTCCAATAATTTCACGGACTTTTAAAATTCCAATCCCGTACTGCTCCTTACCCAGGGCAAAGGTCAAATACTTACCTGCTAACACTTTCTCGCTGTGAGTGCTTGCGGCAATCCTCTCTGTTTCACTCATTTGCTCCCCCTTATCACATACTGAAAAACAAACATTTTCTTAACTACCTATGTCAGGTTAATCAACTGGGTAGTTACACAAGACTAAGCGTTCCTCACAACTCTCTCTTCTTCAACCCTGACCGTATTACTTGAGCCGATAATACCTGCAAGATCCAAGATAAGTCCAACCCGACCGTCTCCAAGGATGGTTCCACCGGCAACACCTGGAATCTCCTTCATATAGCCGCCCAAACTCTTGATCACAACCTCCTGCTTGCCAAGCAGCTCATCCACCATCAAGGCGCGCTGCCGACCTTCGCTCTCAACGACAACCACTATGGCCTCACAGGGGTCGGTATAGGTCGATTCCACCCCGAACAGTTCATACAAACGGATGATTGGGATCAACGTCTCACGGATCAACAGAGCTTCGCCCCGGCCATGCACGGTGTTATAGAACTCCCTTTTGGGTCGCATCGACTCCTTGATGGCAATAGTCGGTATAATGTACCGTTCACTACCCACCCGTACGATAATCCCATCAATAATCGCCAGGGTTAAAGGAAGACGGATGATGAACTGCGAACCCTTGCCGGACTGGCTGAGTACTTCGACCTTGCCGCGCAGCTTTTCTACGCCCTTCTTGACCACGTCCATGCCGACACCACGCCCGGAAACATCCGTGATTTTGTCCGCCGTTGAAAAGCCCGGTATAAAAATCAGATTATTAAGTTCATGGTCGGAAAGCGCATCACCTTCCTGAATCAAGCCACGCTCTATGGCTTTTTTTCTGATCTTCTCAGAGTTGAGGCCCTGGCCGTCATCCTCTATCTCGATCATAATATGCCCACCCTTCTGATAGGCTCGGAGATTGACAACACCGACAGCCGGCTTGCCGATCTTCTCACGTTCAGCAGGCACTTGCACACCATGATCAATGGAGTTGCGGATCATATGGACAAGGGGATCATAGATGGAATCAACCATGTTGCGATCAATCTCCGTCTCCTCGCCGGTCATGATGAGATCCACAACCTTTCCGGATTTCTTGGAAAGATCGCGAACCAGGCGGATCATCTTCTGAAAGGTCTGGCGAATCGGCACCATGCGCATGGACATGGCTGTCCGCTGCAATTCCGTCGTAATGCGTGACAACTGGGCGAAATCCCGGTTGAGCTTCGGATCATAAAGACCAATGATCATCGGATTCTGACGGACCATCGCCTGCATGATGACAAGTTCGCCAACCGCATTGACCAACCCGTCAAGCTTCTCAATATCAACCTTAATGGAGGCGCCAACCGCACTTTTAGTGCTGGCCGGGGCATCCTCCCGACCAGTTGGCCGGAGAGCACCGGTGTTTTTATCCGGTTCTGTCTCACCAGGTGTATCGAACGGTGTCGGCTGGGCCTTTAACTCGGCAACAGTAGAAGGGCCGGCAGCCCGTCGTCGCAAGGAGCCGGCGGTTTTCTTGCCCTCCTGGATATTGCGAATCTGTTCGACATACTCGCTGATATCGAACTCTATATAATGGTCCATACCCTTTTCCAGAATGTCCCTGATATTCTGGACCATGACCCGCAATTGATCCCCGACACTTAACACAATGTCAATAACATCGGAATCCATCTTCCGACGATTATTCCTGACATCATCAAGCAGATTTTCGGTGGTATGGGCAAGCTTGTTGATCACTTTAAGATTAAGAAAGCCGGAAACACCCTTGATGGTATGAAAGGGCCTGAAGATGTTGTTGATGATCTCAAGATCATCCGGATTCTGTTCCAGCTCCAGAATATTAACCTCAATACCTTCAAGATGTTCAAAGGCCTCGTCAATAAAACCGCCCAATAGATCGCGGTCTTTGAGAAAATCCGGCAGACCTTCAAATTGCAGGGCTCCCGGCGAACCGGCAGCCACTTCTCCTCCAGACTCAGACTCGTCAGTTTGCAAACTTGCTGATGCCGGTTTCTGACTGTCCCCGCCCTCGTCACTCTGATCGGCATCTAGAAATTCGGGATCGATTACCAGGCCTGTCTGAGCAAAGACCCCGACAGCCTGTTCGAAGATCTTCTCATCGCCCCGACCTTCAGTGCGAACCACATCCTGCATCAACGATATGCATTGGCCAAGCCTTTCATAATTCTCATTATCATCAGGCAATTCACCCATTATCATCTTTTGAAGGACTATTACAAAAAGCCGGCCCGTTTTGACAAGACCGGGAAAGGCCTTAATAACCGGGCTGGTCAACATCTGTTCGACAAGCTCAAGTAATTCACCGACAACGGATAAATCGCCTGGCTCAACCATTAATATCTTCAAGGCCATATTATCCAAAAAATCGGGCAATGCCAGATCAGCCTTTGCCATGTACGCTCTCCTCATTTTTCATAATCGTCATTTACAAAAAACTTTTTACCCATTTTATAACCATAGCACAAAAAAAACCTGATATATAGCACTGATTCCGGGAAGAGGGGAAATTACTCCCCCGCTGTTAGCTGCTGATTTTTTGGAGCCTGTTTTAGTAAGGCCGGATCAATATTCCGAATCTGGTCCTCAATAATCTTAAGATTAGGTTTAACCTTATCAATGATCTCTGTCCCGGGATATTTTTTCAGGATATCCAAGAGAAGCTGTCGGGATTCCAGAAGCAGCTCCTCTTTGTCCTTCTGATCCTGAGTTTTACGGGCCTTTACAAACAAGTTGGCTGCCTGCCGTCGATTCTCATTTGCCGCCTGATTGACGGCCAATTCTATCTTCGCCTTGGCCTCCTCTTCATAAGGAGTACCGAGCAGGGAGCTAAACAGCTCTATCGCCTCATCATATCTCCTTGAATCAAGCAGATTCACTGCTTCGCTCCACTGGATTGCCTGAGTTTGCTGGTTTGCCTGTTGCTGGACCTCCATATCCTTGGTCTCGGCTTGCTGAACCTCTTCGCCGATTTTCAACAATGTTTCCCGCATTTCAGCAGGAACAACACCTGCCAGCAAGCGATCAATCAACTCCTTGGCCCGTTTAAACTCCCTATCCGCGAGCAGGGATTCCACTTCAGCCAGTTGACTGGCGATCCAGGCCTGATTTGCGCTTTTAGCCTCATCCAGGATATCTTTAGCCCGCTTCAAAAATATACCGTTAGGGAAATTTTCGGCAAAGGCCGCCACACTCCTAATCAATTCCGGCGGCACCCACTGGCCTTTAAAAGCCAAAGAACTTTTAATAACCCGCTGAAAAGCAGCGAACTCTTCTGACTTCAGGTCGGCACTGGCAATCAAGCGCATAAACTCGCCAATCCAGACCGCCTCTGTTCCCCGTGCTGCATAGGCTTCGGAGAGCTTCTGATAATAGGCCGATGCTTCCCGAACATTTCCGGCAGCCAAAAAGAGATCGGCAACTAAGCGGGTCATTGCCGATCTGTCATTATCACTCTCTTCAAGAGAGATAACCTCTTTCAAAACCTGAGCACCATCCATAAACCTGCCCAGTCGAACAAAAGACAAACCATACATTTTACTGATTGCCGGAGCAGGCACCCACTGGCTATTGGCGGCCATTCCGTTCTCAAAGGCTGTAACCACACCCTGATAATTTTCTTCCTGAAACAAAGCAGGGATTGCCCCTTCACTTTGCTTTGCAATACGTTCGAGATGTTCAACCGGCTTTGCCGCCGACGGATTGACTGGTTGGTCACACCCCGCCTCGCAACCACTTTCCAGATAATGAATATCTGCAAAAGCAATCTCCCAGAAGCGCACCCCTTCCACCTCTTTCGGCTGATCAGCAATCAACGTTTTTCTCAATCTCTCATAGCCGAGCAAGACCCTGGCTGCCAAGGTTTTGCATCCTGCCTGCCTTTCCTGCCTGGCTGCATCACTCTTGTCTGCAGCCTCTGGCCGGGCGGCCACCATATTCCACCGGGCCAGCCTATCACGATAAAAAGCCAATCGCCGCTCAACAGAATCTAGATCAGGGAGGCCCTGACTTATCTCAGCCTTTAACGGTTTCTGCTGATAATTAATTTCGGCAACCTGGGCGGTTTCTAATTGTGCTGCAGAGGCAGAGGACCAAACCGACCGGCCTGGCTCTAAACAGCAAAAAAATACGATAAACGGCAGCAAATATCTGTATGGCAGCAAAAATACCCTCATTTAATTCTCCTTCACACTCCAGTACGGCTTGAAATACCGGGCCGGATTCACTCGCCCACCCTTCTGAAAATCGCCGAAGGTCAAGATCGACGCCTTATACGAAGACCCAGGCAACCCCTTTTCACCTCTTGAGGTATTGGCGCCCAATACTTGCAAGGACTCTCCCGGCACTTCGATCTGCCCTATTTCAGGATAGACCAAAGGAATTTCCGCATGCCCGGCAAATGAGAGATCAACCAGGTCCATGCTGGTTCCATACTCCTTACTCTTCAGAATAGCGTCAGCCACTCTGGTCCAGATCGGCAAAGCGCCGGCCGAACCGGAAATCCGAATAGTATTGTGAGTCATGGGTTTATTGTCATCATATCCCACATAGGCAGCCATGACATAGCCGCCATCCAGGATAACGTTACTACCGGAACCGGCCGCAGGCACTACGCCGGCAAAGGCCGAGTTGGTATAACGGTTGGCGGTTCCGGTTTTTCCCAACAGAGGCACCCGGATATCCAAATCCTTAAGCTGCGCCTCCCTGACACTCTCACGGCTATGGAGTCTGACAGTATTATAAGCATGTCTGCCGGTGCCGAACTTGACAACATTACGCAAAATATCGCTTACCGCAAGAGAGGTCTGCGGGTCAATAGCTTTTAAACGGGTACTTTTGGGTGTAAAGAGCACCTTACCCTCAGGATCTTCGATACGTTCAATAATGGAAATTACCTCTTTGGAACCGCTGTCGCCGGGATAGGTATACCCGGAAACCAGGCCTTCATAAGCGCGCACCACCTCCAAAATAGTGATGACATTCGATCCCAGAGGAAATGACAATACAGGGTCAAGTTTGCTTTCAATACCTATGGCACGACAAAAACCGACAAGATAACGAAGACCGGCCAACACTCTGAAATCATGAATATTGAATAATACCTCCGGCCCGTAACCCGGCAGAACAGCTAAGCGCTGATACTCCCGCTCGACAGCGTCATTCAATATCTTGACCGATCCGACCGAAAGCAGCCCATCAATCAGCACCTCATCCCAGAAATCTTCGATGGCTGCGGGTGAAACAGCTGCCAGGAGAGCCTGAAACTGCTTCAAACTCAGCCGTTGCCAATCACTCTCCTGGGATGCAAGCGGAGCACCATAGACAAGTTGCATGGTCTTTTTATGCCGATATAATTTCAAATCCTCCGGCTCCGGCAATGATTTGCCTCTCAGCTGCTGACGCAGATCAACAAGTTCAGACCAGAGCTTCCTGATTCTTAAAAAATTCCTCTTCAACAACTCCCGGCGGACCCCGATATCCTTAACTACCGCCGCCTGTTCGGTATCCTCCATATCGGCTTCATTCTCAACCTGAAAACGATCAAAACCAATGCCGTACTGAAAGGTCCGCAGCAGCTCTGACTCCTCTGTTTTTCCGGCAAAGATCAAATCCGGTTCAATCTCAGCAACCGCCTTGGAAAAGGCCAGCAGATAGAGGGCATCTTCATCAACAATGATACCGTACTCATCCCGAATCCGCATCTGATACGCCTGATATGATTCATCAGCCCTCAAACCCAAGTCGAGCTGGTTGACCAGTTCACGAAACTGGGCAGGTGACAGCTGATCACAGAGGTGATCAAGCAGCCAGACCGTTGCCAGATTCTCGGAAGAGACCCCGGCAAAACTCATGGAGACGCTCCGATAAGGGCTTATATGATCCGGTCGAGGGTAATAGGGTTGCTTCTGATAAACAAAGATATTTCTTTCGTTGTTCAAAACATCAATGGAGTTCCAACCCAATTGCAGAGCAGCAGCATAAACCAGAGGTTTCATCACCGACCCCATCGGCCGGTTTGCCGAGATGGCCCGATTATAAAATCTGTTATCCATGCCGCCCACCATGGCCCGGATCGTTCCTTCCTTAATTGCCAGGACCGCCCCCTGCAAGGCGGGATATTTCTCAAGATCAAACTGATACTCGCCGGTAATGACATTCACGCCACGGATTGAGACATAGATCAGATCACCTTGACGGATCTGGGAGAGAATAGCCGGCAGGTCATCACTACCCGCTTTTGTCCAGAGGTTCCGACGAAACTTCATCAAAGGATCAAGGATATTCAGCAACCCCGGCAGATCAACTACCCCTTCAACCTTAGCTTTATCTCCGGTCATGAACGTAACTCCTACTGCCGCCCCCGGAGTGCTGCGCACCGATAAAACCCGCCCGATCAGGAAACCGCCCTTATGTTTCTCAGACGCAGCACCAAAAGTTAGCCCGGCGTAAAGCTTCTGCAGCTCTCCACGTTCATAACCGCTTAGCATGACATCAAGCCGTGAGAGCTCCTTCCGGACAGCATACTCAGCATCTTCCTGAATATCCTTATCAATAGTAGTGACGATACGCACCCCGGATGTGGCAATATTGTCAATGCCCTGCTGGAGCAGAACCTCCTCCACCGCTGGGTCGGCCAGCGCCACCCTGATCTGATCCATAGTGGTATTCATTGAATATGTCATCTGACCACGCTTGAACGGGATCTCTCTTGAGGAGTATTTTTGCAGCTCTTCCTGGCCTAGTTTGCCGATCCGGTACAATTGGTGCAAAACATATCTCGTCCGGCTTCTTGCCTCTTCACGGGCCTTTTTACCCTCCTCATCATCTTTCTTGATGAAAGGGTTATAATAGTTTGGCCGCTTGACACTGCCTGCGATAAAAGCACACTCCAGAAGATCAAGATCTTCCACTGATTTGTCAAAATAGTATCGAGCCGCCACCCCAAGTCCCCGACCATTGCCGCTCACATAAAACTGGTTTGAGTAAAACTCCAGAATCTTCTCCTTGGAATAGTGATATTCCAGGCGCCAGGCATACAAAAGTTCCTTGAGTTTGGAGAGGATCGAACGATCCTGCCGTTTAAAGAGGTTCTTGGCGGTCTGCTGGCTGATGGTGCTGCCGCCCTGCACGATTCGACCGGCTCTGATATTGGCCGACATGGCCCGGACAAGTCCCATCAGATCAACGCCATGATGCTCATAAAAGGTATTATCCTCGGCTGCTATCAGTGCGTCCACGAAATTTTTGGGAATCTGGGCAAAAGCAACATACTGGCGATGGGAGTCCTCAAAAAAAACACCGATAGGATTAATGCCATCCCGGTAGTAGACCGGACTCTCCATTGACAAAATCCTCTCAATGTATCCGAGGCTTATCTCCTCACCCGGCGAGATCACCACAAGCCAATAAAAGAGAGCAAAGAGCAAGAAGCCCAGCAGAACGACTGCCCCTGAGCCCGCGATAATTCGCCGCATCACACTGTTTTTAACTGAAAACATCCGTTTTATAATCATAGGGTGATAGACCGAAAACCATTCACAGATAAATTTCCTTCTATAACATTATCAATAACCAATTGGACCAATACGATTTTTATAATGCAAGAAAATTGAGGATTACCGGCAAAATGCACCAATAAACGGGCCAACCGCCGAAGCAACGAACAAGATATATACAAAAAACGACAAACAATCTCAATAGATAAGGCTTTTTCGGTTGCCAATCGATTTATTGTACTGTACAAAGATATAAATTGTGTTGCATCCACTCAAGCCCACTCAGGTACGAAATGACCTTATCGAATAAATATATTCTCCATACTCTCTCCCTCCCGATCACCGTTGGCCTGATTTTACTCTTATCAGGCTGTTCTTTTCTCAATCCGCAAAAGCCGCCGACCATCTCTGCAACTTATACCGAATATGTTCCACCTTCACAAGTCGAACCACTCAGGCCGGAGAGTGCCCTGGTTGTCGCCAATGACAACAAGCTAACTCTCCAAGAGGAAAAACCAATAACACCATCCGTTATTCCTGTAGAAGAGCAGACAGCCGAGACACCTGCCGAATCAAGCGTTATTTTAAACGAATCCGACTTATCTGTTGAAGAAGCAGCTCTCGTAGCCGAAGATCTGGCCGACAATGGCGAATCAATCGACGATTCCGCAGAAAAAACTGAAGAGATAATACTATCGGATGCGCCTGAAGCGCTGGTTGAAGAGGTGACCATACCGGAACCGGAACAAACGGCGGCCGAAGAGATCAAACAGCTTGATGCTCTGGGGCAATGGGAAGCCGGCAAAACACCAGAGGTTTCCGTTGCATTTGACTTTCCGATCACCCTGAACAAGCAGGTGGAATTTTATCTGAATTTCTTTCAGTATGAACGGCCCAAGGTCTTTACCAACTGGCTGAAGCGTTCAGGCCGTTATCTGCCGATGATCCAACAACAACTTGCGGAGAGAGGCCTGCCTAAGGATCTTGCCTATCTTGCCATGATCGAGAGTGGCTTTATCATTACCGCTTATTCGCCGATGCATGCTGTCGGACTATGGCAATTTATCAGTGCGACAGGGACCAGGTATAAACTGGTTATCAATAAAGAGGTAGACGAACGCCATGATCCCATTAAGTCGACCAAAGCAGCGATAGGCTACCTGGCGGACCTCTACAAGGAGTTCGGTTCCTGGTATCTGGCCGTAGCCTCTTACAATGCCGGCGAAGGCAAGATACGAAAAGCAGTAAGCATGTATAACACCACTGATTTCTGGGAACTTGCGCAAGGGGACTATCTGAAAACAGAGACAAAACGCTACGTCCCCATGCTGATCGCCTCCATTCTCATCGCCAAAGAGCCGGCCAAATATGGTTTTACCGATATTGATTTTGAAGATCCGCTGGCCTTTGATACCGTCGAAGTCCCACGCGGCACTGCTCTGAAGGCTGTTGCTGTCGCCACCGGCCATGACTATGATGAGATCTACAAACTGAACCGTGAACTCCGCAAGGCGGTCACCCCTTCATACCGCACCATGTATCCTTTAAAAGTGCCCGTAGGTAAAGCGGAACAACTGCTAACCAACCTGCCCCGGGTAAAGGCAGTCAGAACTACCGAATATAAAATCCATAAGGTTAAAAAGAAAGAAAGCATGGCCAAAATCTGCAAGAAATACGGCCTGAGCAAGACAGCCCTGGCAACAATAAACAACCTGCGCACCGCCTCTGTTGCTCCGGGCACAAAATTGCGAATCCCTTACCAGACAACATCCTACAAACTCATGGAATCCACCCAACATCTGGCAGCTCTCCCAAAAAAAACCGGCGCTGCCAACACCGAGACATCAATTGTTCACAAGGTCAAATCAGGCGAAAACGCCTATATAATCGCCAAGCGTTATGGTGTTTCGGCCCAGATGCTTGCTACCTGGAATAACCTCTCTGATGCCAGACGCCTGTCTATAGGTCAACAACTGGTCGTTTATCCGAAAAAATCTGCGGCAATCCAGACGGCAGGTCTGCAGAACGAAACATCGGATGCCAAAGAAGAATCTCTGCTTACTTACTATAAGGTTCAGGATGGCGACACTCTCTGGGATATCGCCCAAAAGTACAATATCTCAACTGAACAGATTAAACAATGGAATCAAATCTCTGGAAATATCATCCAGCCCGGACTCCGCCTGGCCATCAAGATTGAAAAAGGCGGCTGATTGTTGATATGAAAATCAGCGGCAAAGTCGCTTTGGTTCTGGGGGCCAGCAAGGGTATCGGCAAGTCCATCGCTCTTGCCCTGGCCAGAGAAGGCGCCAGCCTGATCCTCCCCTACTTCGACTGGCCCGAACATACCCGGGCCACCATGGCCGAACTCGCAGCACAATCTTCTGATCATCTATTTATCGAAACCGATCTCCGCAACCCGGAACAGGTCAAGGATCTGCTGGCAACGATCAAGCAGCGTTACGGGAAACTGCACATTCTGATCAACAACATCGAACGCGGCGGCATGCCGATCGTCCACGGCCCGTATACTCCGGAACAGTGGGACCTTGAAATGGCCACCACCCTGAAGGCCAAGTGGTGGGTCTTTCACCACGCCTTACCCCTGCTCAAGAGTGCCCAGGAGGGTGCCGTGGTTACGCTCTCTTCCATCGCCGGCAGGATCGGCAGAAGCGGCCCGGCCGGGATGATCTTCAACGATGGCTACAGTGCGGCAAACCGGGCAGTATCATCATTTACCGAAACCTGGGCCAGGGAGGCGGCGCCACTGGTCCGGGTCAATGAGCTGATGCTGGGTTTCTTCGAGACGCGCCACGCCGAACAGACCAGGGGGTGGGCTCTTTTGTCCGAGCAAGAGAAGCAGGCGATTATCAACCACACCCTGCTCAAACGAACCGGTCAGTTGGACGAGGTAGTACGAACGGTACTCTTTCTGCTCAAGGATGCAACCTTTATGACCGGCAGTACAATTATCCTGGATGGCGGCTATCTGCTTGGCAACTCTGAAGTACCGCCCATGCCGACCGGGGTCCTCTAGACGCTTATACTCAGGTTATCTAATTTTTCCCGCCAGTCCAGCTAACTATTTTTTCATGCCTCTTTCTTTTCCAGAATCGCCAGGAGGTCATCGACGGCCCATTCCGGGATCTGATGCATGATCAGATCGACGGCCGCCAGCTTACGGCTTTCGAGATCAGGGCCATTCACCTCAGAGAGGACCTCCTCGGCGTCATACCAACAGATTTCCTTGCCGTTTTTGTCATAAACGGTCAAAATTCGCCGATTCGGATCGCGGAGGTGCTCTTCCTCAATAACATTGCCAACAATCTGCAAGGCCATCTCATAGGGAATAAAGTTATTTTGCTCTTCAGTCATGCTGTGTACTCCTTCTTCTTTATAAAAAAATTAGGGCCTCAATAATAATTAAAAGACCGGTAGGGTCAGGGTCTTCCTGCCCCAAAAAGCCTGGGCGCAAGGACCGCGCCCCTACAAAAAACTCACACCAGGGAGGAAGGCATGAAGATACGCTGGTAGATATTCTGAGCATACCGATCGGTCATGCTGGCAATAAAATCGCATACGCGTCTTTCAAGCGAGGCGCTGGTAGCAAAATCCCCCATCTCTTTTTCGAGAACATCCCGGTGCTCCAGAAAATAGACGTACAACTCCCGGAGAATCTTGGCGGACTTAACAAATTCGCCATGGACCTGAGGTGAACGATATACTTGCTGGAACAAAAAAATCCGCAACTCCTGCATTGCCCCGCCTATCTGCGAAGTTACACCAAAGACCATCCTGCCATCCCGAGGCTGGCTGCCCGAAAGAACACCTTGAATCATCGTCAGAATCCGACCGGAGTGGGTTTTACCCAAAATCCGATGACACTCTTCCGGCACGTCACTCTCCTTGATCACCCCGCTGCGGATGGCATCATCCAGATCATGATTAAGATAGGCAATGATATCGGCATAGCGGACGACACAACCCTCAGCTGTCTCCGGCAGGCCGTGGCCGTTCTCCGGCAGCACTTCACCATACCCCTTGGAGTGCTTGGCAATCCCATCCCGGACCTCGTAGGAGAGATTCAACCCCACCCCGCCGTTCTCCAGAACATCGACAACCCGCAAGCTCTGCCGGTAGTGGGTAAACCCCCCAGGGGTCAATTCATTCAACACGGACTCGCCAGCATGACCAAACGGCGTATGCCCCAGATCATGGCCCAAGGCAATTGCCTCAACCAGATCCTCATTCAACCGCATCGCCCGACCAATGGTCCGGGCAATCTCGGAGACCTCAAGTGTGTGGGTCAGCCTGGTTCGGTAATGATCCCCGGATGGTGTCAGGAAAACCTGGGTCTTGTGTTTGAGCCTTCGAAAGGCCTTGGAATAGACGATCCGGTCCCGATCCCGCTGAAACACGGTCCGCAAGTTACACTCCTCCTCAACCCGGGCCCGACCTTTACTCGCGGAACTCAAACAGGCAAAGGGCGACAGATAATCCCTTTCCCGCTCTTCAATTTCTTCCCGTATGGTCATAAGTATTCGCCGGAGATGTCAAAAGGCAGGAGAACTAACAATGACAACAAAATGGTTTCTCCACATGAAGACTGCTCACCACTTTACCCAATCATGATCTCTGTCTGATTCGAAGGTATAACTAAACCATTTTTCCCATCATTTCAAGACTTGCGTTAACATCTCTTTTTCTCTTCTGCTTTTTTTACAAAGAAAAGATTATGCCATAAGATAAATCCCACAAGGGATTCACGAGTATAGCGGAACGCCGTTGCCTGCCTTGTCTTTTGTGCCTTGCAATTTTCAAGGCCGTTTGGTACTAATATATCAGCTACAAATTCTTGGATCGACAAAAGAGAAGGAACAATTACGGAGGTTAGAATAAGACCTAATGCCAACAATTTCTATGTTTTATGGAATTCTTATCCGAATGTTCTTTCGAGATATCGATAAGCATCATATGCCACACATACATGCTGATTATCAAGGGGAAGTTGCAGTGTACTCAATTCCTGACGGAACGCTTCTGACTGGTGAACTGCCACCGAACAAGCATAAACTGGTCGTTGCGTGGATCGAAATTCATAAAGAAGATTTGCTTGCCGACTGGAACTTGGCTGTAAACGGCAAGAAACCTTTTTCAATCAGAGGGCTTGATCAATGAGAATAGCGGAAATCTCTCCACAACCAAATTTGGTGTTAACCATCGTGGCAGAAGATGGTCGTATTGGCAATTTTGATGTCAGTCATTATTTGGAATATGAGGCCTTTGAGGCCCTTCGGGATTATACCGAATTTTTGAAGGTTCAAAATGGTGGATACTTTGTTGAATGGGATTGTGGCGCTGATTTGTCAGCGGACACTATTGAGGCGCGCTGGCAGGTGATAGGCCAAGCGAACAAGCTGGCAAATGCTTAGCGACCGCATCGTATTGTGACTGCTTTATTTTTTTATCGACACGGCAAAAACGATAATTAATTATGGATCTCACTGTTACACCCCTTCCGACCTTACCTTACTGCAAAGGGATGAGAAGGTTAACAGCAACAGCCGAGCAGAATCGGCACGGGTTATCTCCCCCTCTTGAGGTAAGAGGGCCAGGGGGCGTTATGAATGCTATAGAAGTGGCAGTAACATTGAGAAAACTGGGAAGTGTCCCTTGATTTCCAGTCGCGCCGCAACCCGGCAGGAGTCACTGCAATATGCTTGTCCACGCCAACATCTTCGGCAGACATGGAAAAGCTGGTCACATCCACGGCAGTAAACTCCCAGAAGAACCATAAGTTCCACAACTTCGAACTTGCAAACAATCGGAAGCCATGGTTAATAAAAATAGTTTGTTGTTGGGCTTCCGCTGTTTGGGGTTGTCCGCAAAGGCCCGAAGTTGCCACTTCGGGCCTTATTTTTTATTAAATCCGGCAAGCAGCTGTATCTCGATACAAAGATAGCCGGACAATGACGAAAAAAAAGGAAGTAAAGGAACCAGTCTCAAAGAAAAATAATGAGGAAGGAAATAAAGTTTAGAAATGTGGCGGGGAAGAAAAAAAGGGGAAGGAACCAGCGGTGGGTTCAATCAAAACCGGCGTAGAGGGGTCGGTTTATTCCGGCAATGGTGAGTTAACAAAAAAACCGGCGGTGAGACATTCGTGGGCACGAGTCGGAACACCGTACCATCGGATCGCAACAACATCGAAAAAATAAAGGAAATTCACCAACAAGCAATGGACGGGGAAAAACCAGATCTAAAAAAAAATGCGGGAAGAAAAAGAAATGTGAAAAAATGCTCCTGAAAGTATATGATGAACCAGATGTAAACTCACAACATTATCAAACTCACAACATAATGTCCCTTGATTTCTTTTGATCCATGACTACATGGGCGTTGATCTTAAGACCGTATGGAAAGTCATACAGGAGCGTTTGCCGGATTTGAAACCCCTACTGGAAAGACTGTAGATTGCCTTTAGCTACTTCCCGCACAGCCGCGTACCATTAGAGCGAGGCTCAATATAAAACATGAAGTGTGCTCACCACCAACCCCCCTTCAAGATCGTACTCTTTTTACGAGGTATACATAACTAAACCATTTTTTCCTTCATTTCAAGCCTAGAGGCAGAGCTATAGTTTACACCTTCGGCCAGCAGGCTATCTACCTGCCATCTCATCTCTCAGGCAAAAGGCCGCCGATTTGCCCGGTATTGCTTACCCCGCGGTGGAGGGTGAGTTTCCTGCCATCCTGCCGACCGGCATCATAACCGGCCAGATCGACTGAGGCGGCCCGCGATTTACGGCGCGACAGGCGGGGATACCGTTCGCTGACAAAATCATGAAGTTTGGTATCCTTCTGCAAAACCATAAGACAGGTGGCTTTGCACCCGCTTCCCTGCCCGACCCCGGCAGTCGTACCTGCATTGATGACCTGGCTGGCCAATTTCTCACTGAACCCTTTCAAAACCCCGAGCTGATAGGAACGCTTCCTGCTCCCCGGGCAGCCGGTTTCCTGCTGATGCCTCCGCCAGAGGTTTTCCAGCTGCCGCAGCAGAAAATAGTAAACATATTCGGCGATCTCGACATTCTCAACCGTGCCCAGAAGTTCTATGGTTTTATGGGTCTCGTTGCTGACGGCGTCGTACTGACAGGAGAGAATCACCTCAACAAAGAAAAATTCCGAAAGGATTGAGCAGATTCTTTTCCGGGTCAGCTGCAGCTTTTTTTTCTTGGCGTTGATGATCCGGTAGCTGTAAGAGCTCTCCCGACGCTGTTCGATCCGTTCAAGATTGTACTTCATGATCAGCTGATTAGCCTTGCGCATCGCCAGACCAGCTTCATGTTCGTTGCTCGACTGGGCCAGAGCGAGGAGTTTTCGCACCTTCTCCATAGGTCTGTCCGCCTCCGTCCCGGCCTCAAGCCATTGTCCCGGCCGGGCCTGCGGCAGGTCACCGGTGGCTGACCGAAAAGGCTCAGGAACACCGATCAACCGGCAGGCAGTCAAAAACTCCTCGCCATGGCCGGCCGGTGTCCGGTAAATCTCGCTGACGATCTGATGAGCCATCTCGTGTTTGAGGATACAGACCACCACCTCCCACGAGTGCTCGATTATGAGACGGTAAGCAATCCTGATGGTTCGACTCTCCGGCTCCCAACTACCCCAGATGCTTTTCAGATCAATTACTTCGATCAACGGCCTTTTCAACTTTACCCGATGATGAAACAGGATCTGCTCGAACTCCGTATGCAGCTGCGCCGTCCACATTGACAGGAGTTCCCCTTCCTGCGGTCTAGCTATCATAAAAATTCCTCATTTATCCTATAACCCGGTTATCTCACGATCTTTCGGATACTCCACCAGAATGCCAAAGGTCAACTCCTTCTTCTCTCCAGCTTTGAGAGGAATTTTCCAGGTCAGGGTGCCGTCATCCTTAATCTCCTCCGGTTTGCTGGACGACTCCTCCAAAGAGACCTTGATCTCCGCATCAGCGGCGAGCGGCAGTTGGTCATGCAAGGTAACAGTCACAGGTTCCTTACGAAAATTGACCAGTTCAATAAGATAGCGAAAGCTGACCCGGTTCTTGCCGAATATGCCGGCCTCCTTGTGTTGCTTCAGCTCTTCCCGTTTGACTGTTACCTGATCGTCTGCGCCAAAAGAGAGATCGAACTTCTCGCCGGCCGCCACCTTTTTAAGTTGCGAGCTGCCGGTATAGGTGTTACCGCTGAAGGTGTTGACCTTGCCGGGCAGGAGCGGATAGGCGGCGCGGTTGCTGATCTCCGACTTGAGAAATACATAGGGCGAGGATTTCGGAATCGCCACAAACTCCAGGCTGACCGGCAGCGCTTCGATGCTGACGACACTGCCGTGCTGAGCGCCATCAGCCGGGATATCAAGCGGCGTTGGGAGGTGAAAAGCCACAGAGGTTTGCTCCTCACTGAGCAGAGCACTCTCATACGCAGCCGGCGTCTCTTCGACCAGCTCATCCTCTGCTTTGGCGTTTTCCATCGGCATCCGGTCCGCCTGCCGGACCATGGCCGATTCCGGAGCCGGAGCAGCCATCATCATTGCTCCCCCCCTTACCATTAACGGTTGGGGCCGATAGAGTGCTATACGCCAGGGGAAGAGCTCCGGGAGGGCACTGCCGACCGCCGGCCGGGCAGTGGAAAGGGTCAGATCGACACTGGGCCAATCCTCGCCGGTCTGCTGCCGCACCAAAGCCCGAAAAGTCATCTCAGCGGTTTTGGCATCTGCTGCCAGGCGGACATCGTAAAAAGGCGCCCAACCGGCTTGATGAATAACCGTGGCAAGCTCAAGGACCAGGCTGCCCGCCCGGGCAACCTCCACCAGCACTTCGACGCTTTTGGTCTCTTTCCGGCGCGAACCGATCGACTCATCGCGCTGCCGACGCAGGGCATCGATCTTGTCTCTGATGCTCTTCTTCTCAATCTCAAGATCAAGAGTTTGCTCCTCAACCTTGGTGACGCCAGCCGCAACAAAACTCGCGGCATCCTGCAGTTCCGCCAAGGTCGGACGGCCGATCGCCAGCTCCTTGGAGAGGCGCTCGCCCCAGGCTACCCGGATCGATTCAATAAATGCCTTTTGCGAAGTGAGTCCGGTCTTCCTGGCGTTCAACCCGCCAAAACGCTGCTCAAGCCCGCGGATCTCTTCGTCAAGCTCCTTGATCCGCTTTTCGCCACTCTGTTCCAGGAAAACCCGTTTGACTTCAAGCCCGACAATGGTCGCCCCGGCGCTCCCCTTACCTGTTACCCGGGCCGAATCATCCTGAACCAGAGTCGGCAGGTTCTCAAAAGCGATCAGATAACTGCCTGGCTTAAGGTTAAAAGTGGCAGAGCGGGAGGTCTGGGCCCGGTCGGGATAGACGATCACCGAGGTGATGCGGGCAGAGGCCGCTATCCGTTCGAGGTCAGCGGCAAAGGCGAGGGCCGGGGTCAACAGGAGAGTCAGAAATAGATAGCGCAGTTTTTTCATCGTGATACTCCTCGGCAAACATGATATGGCTACAATCTAATCAACCTAACCCTGATAAACGAGACTTTTTTTAACACTCCCTTGAGGGGGTAAGTCGATTTAGTAAATAATGCCCTACAATAATTATGCTATTTATGATAATTATAACAAAATGCACGAACAATTCATGAACCTTGCCCTGGCCGAAGCAAAAGAAGCCCTCAAAAACGGGGAGTTCCCGGTCGGCTGTATTCTGGTGGCCGGCGATAAAGTGGTGGCCTCCGGCAGTCGGCACTCCAGCCGGGTCTCCCGGGCATCTTCATTCAGCGGCGCCGACGAACTCGATCATGCCGAGATCATTGCGGTCCGCCGGCTCCTTGAAGAGCAGCCGACTGTCGACCGGACAAGCGTCACGGTCTATTCCACTCTTGAGCCCTGCCTTATGTGCTACTCGACCCTGCTCATCAACAATTTCCACTCAATTGTTTATGCCTATGAAGATGCGCTGGGTGGTGGCACGGCCCTGAAACTTGCCGGACTTACCCCGCTCTACCGGGAGATGCAGATCACCATCATCCCCCATGTCTTAAGAGAGGAGAGCTTACGCCTCTTCAAGGCCTTTTTTGCTGATCCGGCCAACACCTACCTGCAAGACACCTACCTTGCCGAATATACCCTGGCTCAAGAGGACGGAACATCTCGATGAATCTCTCAGAAGCACGGACAGTTGACTTCAAACCCCACGAGCGTAACGTCTTCTTTCATATTCTCACCGCCTGCAACCTCGCCTGCCGGCACTGCTATATCAACCCGGAACAACATGGCAGCAACCAGGTTTCCAGAGAGATCATGGCGCAATGGCTCGATCTGTTCCTGCAAACCGATCGGCCAACCAACCTGATCTTTCTGGGCGGCGAACCAACGCTGCACAAGGATCTGCCTCATGGAATCCGGCATGCCCGCCGGCTCGGCTGCCGCTCAATAACGGTCGACACCAACGGCTTTCTCTTTCACGACTTTCTCGACTCCATCACCCCGGACGATCTGGACTATCTCAGCTTCAGCCTGGACGGTCCGACCGCCGGCGTTAACGACCCTATCCGGGGCGCCGGCGTCTTCGCCATCTGCACCGCCAATATTGCCAAAGCCGTTAGACAAGGGTTTCAGGTGAGCGTCATCTACACGGTCAGCAGCCTGAACATCAACCAGCTCGACAAAATGCCGGCTCTGCTTCAGTTGCTCGGGGTCAGGCGTTTCTTCATTCAGGTCATCGGGCTACGTGGGAAATCGGCCCAGAAAGGGGGATTAAACCTTCAGGTCAGCCCGGAGGAGTGGCTTACCAAGATCCCTCCTGTAGCGAAAGCTGCGAGCGACAAAGGGATCCATGTAATTTACCCTAAAGTTTTCCTGGATGATGACGAGAAATTTCAATGCGCCGGCAATATAGCTGAAAACTACTTTATTTTTCCAAATGGCCGGGTCTATCTCTGCCCGCTCTGCGAAGATATGCCGATCCACACTTATCGTATCGAAGATGGAAGACTGATTGAACAACCAGGTCTAACTGAGAAAAAACTTCTTTCCCTTAATATCCCTGAAGGTTGCGTCATGAACAAACTGCTGCAACCCGGAAATCTGCGCTACGACAAGCAAGGCCGCCCGCGCTATCGCATCTCATGCTGTCTGCTCAAACAGGAGCACCAACCTGCTTTATAAAGGCCGGCGCTAGAAGAACCGCGTAACCAGAATACCCGCCTCGTAGAGACCAATAAGCGGAATACCAAGGAGCACCGCGGCAAAAACATCACCAGCGACAAGCAAAAAAGCCAGGCCAAAAATGGCCAGGTAAAACAGCCAGCGCTGCTTGACAAACCGATCTTTTGCCACCAGATTGGTTTTCACGGCGGCCATCATCAGAAAGGGAATTTCAAAGGCCAGTCCGAAGGCAAGCACGGTGCGGGCGATAAAGGTAAGATAACCATCCAGCTTGGGCATCGGCAGAAGCCAATCACCGGCAAAACCCATAAAGAAGGATAACATCCTGGGTAAGGCAATAAAATAGGCAAAGAGACCGCCGGCCAGAAAAAGGCTGGTGGCCCAGAAGACTATCTTGAACGCCAGGCGTTTCTCATTGGCAAGCAGACCCGGCGCCACGAACCGCCAAGCCTGGAAGAGCAAAACCGGAAAGCTGAAAAAAAAACCGGCAAAGAGAGCAACCTTGAGGTAGCTGACAAAGGCCTCGGTGAGCCGGGTGTAGACCAAGGAGGTAAGATTGGGGCAGGAATGAAACAACGGAGCGATTAAAAACCGGACAATATGTTCTACAAAAAGATAGGAGATACCGGTTACGACTACGAGGGTCAGCAATGAGATGACCAGCCGCTGCCGCAACTCCCGCAAGTGGCCACCGAAATGCTCGGTAAGGGGTGTCATCCCGCCTGCCCGCTGCCCGGCGGCAACGGCTCTTTTACTTTATCGTCTTGATGGGCAGTCGGATTCACACCGGAATCAGGCCCTTGCCCTGCTTGTATATCCAGGATATCGGAATCAGGCTCCGGCTGTTCAACCTTTTGCACAAGCCCCTGTCCGGACTCACCACCGGCATTTTCCTTATTCATCTCATCCTGCAGGGTATCCTTCAGGGTGCCGGCCGCCTTTTTCAGCTCCAGAAGCTGTTTGGCGACGGTCTTGGCAAGGTCGGGCAACTTATCAGGACCAATAACGATTAAGGCGATAGCCATGATCAGGATCAGTTCCGGGAGACCTATTCCAAACATTTGTACAAAACCTGTGGAAACTAAGATTATAGGTAAGGGCGGGACGGTTCAATGCCCTTGCCCACTTCATGCCGGCACTCTACGGTATTTAATATTGAGTGTCAACCGGATGCTTCGCCTCCCAAACGGGTGATTAATTATTGCCGGACAATATTGATAGTCCGATTTTATCCGGATATATTTTATCCATTCACGATTTAACAGGAGTATAATGAGACATGGTCGGATGACCGTTGCCCTCACAACCTTTAACAAGGTAAAATCATGCTGGAATTGCTTGTCAATACCCCTGTAGCCCGATTTGCTCTTGGGCTTGACCACAGGATAACCTTCTGGAATGAGGCTTGCGAAGCGCTCACCGGTTACTCGGCAAAGCAGATGATCGGCACCGATCTGCAGTGGAAACCTTTCTACCACAAAAAACGGCCGGTGCTCGCCGACCTTGTTCTGCAGAACGATTTTAGCGAATTCGTAAATTTATACCAAAATCCTCAAAACGAACCATCTGACCTGCTGCCGCGGGCCTGGGAGGGGATCGATTCTTTCGATAATATTGGCGGAGCTCCAAGGCGCCTGCACTTTCTGGCCGGTCCGGTGTATGACATCGAAGGGAACATTATAGGCGTTGTAGAAACCCTGATCGACATTACCCATGTTGTTGAGCCAACGGCTGCTCTTGCCGAGCTGAAAATCTTGCGAGGCCCAACCGGAAGTTCCTTGCCGGCTGGTAAGGAACTTCCCCTGAGTGGAAAGATTATCGGCCGGAGCCGGGCCATGCAAGAGGTGTATGA
>Ga0208863_1000536_pt1 | contig 34591 bp, 30 predicted proteins | sample RifOxyD3_FD_184040 | JGI IMG/M metagenome (GOLD analysis project Ga0208863, IMG submission 184040) | Soil microbial communities from Rifle, Colorado - Rifle Oxygen_injection D3 (SPAdes) | ecosystem: Environmental > Terrestrial > Deep subsurface > Rock core/Sediment | place: Rifle, Colorado...
TCGCGCGCCTGATGCTTCCCTTTGCTGCGAATTGCTTCGATGGTCGAGCGATCTTCCTCGCTCAAGTTAAGTTCCGTCTGACGCATGACTACTCCAAGGTATGCCGGTAGGCGACATGCAGAGTATATTCATGTTTCGTTATTTTAGTGTCAGTGTACTAGAAACCTTGATTCAGAAATCGAGTGGTCATTGCAGGATCGGCACGTGTCCCTGAAATTGTTCACTCAAAGCAGGTAAATTCCCCGCCCATCGAGGCGTTCCCCTACCTTTAGTTGTTGGGTAGCTCACCACGTTCGTCTCCGAAATGGTCGTGCGATGTAGTGGTTGAACTCCTTGGCTACATTCGTGAACCCTGCAGTCGAAATAAGCGCTAATAAAAATGTAGCAATTACTTGCGACACAGTACCACTAGGGAAAATACCCATACCAGATCGAATCAAACGTTCACTGCATGAATCATATTGATAATATACTCAATATAATTCTGCACCTGCCAGTCGCATGCCAAACCCTGGTAGCGTGATGCGCTTGAGGCGCCGCAAGTGCAGCGTTCTATCAACACTCATACAGGTCCCACGCCATGTCTTCTACGTCCGATCCGAAAATCGTCATTGTCGGTGCCGGCCAAGCCGGCGCAGAGGTCGCTACCTCGTTGCGCCAACAAGGACATGCTGGCCGTATCCAGCTGATCGGTGAAGAAGCGCAATTGCCATACCGACGTCCACCGCTGTCCAAGGCATACTTGGCTGGAGACGCTGACTCAGATTCCCTGCTAATCAAGCCTCGCGCCACCTACGACAAGGCACAAATTGAGCTTATCGTTCCCGCTCAGGTTGCCCGCATCGATCGGGAGGCGCGCCGGGTGGTGATGACCGATGGGCGTGAGGAGGAGTACGACAAGGTAGTGCTGGCGACGGGAGGCCAGCCCAGGCGGCTTCCGATACAAGGCGCAGAGGCCCCCAATGTGCTCTATCTTCGTACCCAAAACGATGTAGACGCAATTCGGGCCGAATTGCAACCGCAGCGGCGCATGGTGGTGATAGGAGGTGGCTACATTGGGCTTGAGGTTGCAGCGTCGGCACGCAAGCAAGATGTAAAAGTTACTGTGCTCGAGAGTGCGCCGCGCGTACTGGTGCGTGTCACGGCGCCAGAGATGTCAGCCTTCTATGAGCGGGTGCATCGGGAGGCCGGTGTTGACGTACGCACCGATGTCAGCATCGATAGACTCGAACTCAATCAGGGGCGAGTAGTCGCTGTGATTCTCGCGGACGGTGCGCGGATCGATGCCGATCTCGTGGTCGTCGGTATCGGACTCGTGCCCAACGTCGACTTGGCCCGCAACGCGGGACTCGATGTGGGCGATGGGATCATCGTCGATGAGTTCGGGCGAACGAGTGACCCCAACATTCTGGCCATTGGTGATTGCGCCTACCAGCCCAATGCATGGCTTGGCCGGCCTGCACGCATCGAGTCTGTGCCCAATGCGATGGAGCAGGCACGCACTGCGGCTACGACCTTGTGCGGAAAAGCCATCGCCCACCGCTCGGTGCCTTGGTTCTGGTCCGATCAGTACGACCTCAAGCTGCAGATGGTTGGATTGTCGCAAGGTTATGACCAAGTGGTTTTGCGTGGCGATCCGGCCGGACGCTCGTTCTCCACCTTCTACCTGCGCGAGGGCACGATCATCGCTACAGACGCAGTGAACCGAGCCGCTGAATTCATGATCAGCAAGCGCTTAGTGGCAGACCGCGTTCAGGCTACCGCAGCCGTGTTGACAGACGAGGCGCAACCACTACAGGCGCTGCTGCCCCTGACTATCAAAAACTGAAACAGGAATTCGAATGAAACGAATCGAATACGACCGCCATGGTGGACCCGAGCGCATGCACCTTGCCGAAGTCGAGGGGGTCATGCCCGGGCCTGATGAGCCTCGCGTGCGTATGCGGGCTGCGGCAGTCAATCCGATCGACTGGAAAGTACATCAGGGTGAGATGGCAATACACAGGCTAAGACGAGATAACCCAAGGAGTTGATATTCATGAAGAAATTATTGTTTGCTTCCATACTAAAAGGCTTGCCCTTGGTGATTGGCATAGCGGCCCGCAAACACAAAACGGTGCGCGAAAAACTCAAAGGCAAAAACCTAACCGTCCAGATTGGCCTGCGCGATGGCAGCATCGTCCGGCATTTCGTTTTTCGGGGAGAGAAGGTACAAGGACGACCAGGACCTGCCAGCCAGCCAGACGCAGTGATGACTTTCAAGGACGTGAGCATTGCGCTGGACTTCCTCAAGCCAAACCCAGATCAATTGGTAATAATTGATGCCATGAAGAACTTCAAAGTGACGGCTGCCGGTCGCGACGAGTATTTGGTCTGGTTCGGCTCACTAATGAACACGATTCAAACAGCCGGATGGGAATTTGGCGTGCGCATGCGCGATGGCAGCACACGTTACACCAACCTGACCAATGGTGGACCCATATTCGTCTATGTGAAAAACGGCAAGATTCTGCGCACGACGCCAATCGACTTTGACGAAACGGATGCGGCAAGCTGGACCATTCAGGCACGAGGCAAGACTTTAAGTCCTCAGCGCCGAGCCACAGTGTCGGTGCATGCTTTGGCAATGAAGTCCCAAGTCTACTCCGACAAACGCCTGCTCTACCCGATGAAGCGGGTCGATTTCGATCCGAAGGGTGAGCGCAACCCGCAAAATCGGGGCAAGTCAGGCTACGTCCGCATCAGTTGGGACGATGCACTCGACATCGTTTCCAACGAAATCACCCGCATGAAACGCGAACATGGCCCAGGCGCGATCGGTATGTTCACGCCAGCACACCACCAGTGGGGCAACGTGGGTTACTGGTTGTCATCATTGATGCGCTTTGCCAATATCATCGGCACCACCCGAGTGGCCTTCAGTCCGATCAGCTGGGAGGGTTGGTACTGGGGAGCGCAGCACCACTACGGCAACAACATGCGTGTGGGAGTCCCCGGCTTCTATGGCACCGTCGAAGATTGCCTGAAGGAAGCCGAGATGGTGGTCTTTTGGTCAAGCGACCCAGAGAGCACCAGCGGCGTGTACGGCGGTGGAGAAGCTACGCAACGGCGCATGTGGGCCAAAGATCTGGGCATAGAGTTCGTGCACATTGATCCCCATCTTAACGCAACGGCACAACTATTCGGAGGTAAATGGTTCCCGATAAAGGCCGGAACCGATGCGGCGATGGCGATTGCCATCATGTACCAGTGGATAGTAGAAAACCTATACGACAAGGACTATGTAGCCAAAAATTCGACAGGTTTTGACGAGTGGAGTGATTACCTAATGGGCGTGTCGGATGGCGTGCCCAAAACACCGGAATGGCAAGAAATGGAAACGGGTATTCCGGCCAAGGACGTGCGCAGCCTCGCCCGTGTGTGGGGCAATCGCAAGACCTACCTGGCTGCGGGTGGTATGGGCTCCGGCCTGGGCGGCGCCTGTCGATCAGCAACCGGTTCACAATGGGCGCGCTGCATGGTTCAAATGATGGCCATGCAGGGCTGGGGCAAGCCCGGCATCAACTTCGGCAACCTGAGTGCCGGGACGCCGATGGACCTGAACTTCTACTTCCCTGGTTACGCGGACGGTGGCATCTCGGGCGATGTCATCAACACCGGTGCGGCAGCGCACAACTACCAACGCATGCCACACACCCTGACGTTGAATCCGAACAAGCAGGTCATCCCGCGTCAGCACTGGCCGGAAGGGATCATTAACGGCCATTGCTCGGGCCACTTGTGGGATAGCTTTTCACTCGAAGGGCAGTTTCCCAAGATTGAGTACCCACTGGCGGGACACTCGCGCATCCACATGATCTACCGCTACGGGGCGTCCTCGTTCGGCACCTCCCCGCAAGCGGGTCGCATGATCGAGGCCTATCGTCATAATTCGATCGAGTTCGTTGTCAACCAGTCGATCTGGATGGAAAACGAAGTGCAGTTTGCCGATGTAATCCTTCCGGCCTGCACGGCGTTGGAGCGCAACGACATTGCTGAGTCAGCCAACTGCACGGGCTTTTTCGCCCACGCACAGAACCAACTGAACCACCGCGTGATACTGATGCAGCACAAGTGCATCGAGCCGCTGGGCGAATCCAAGTCCGACTATCAAATATTCGCTGACATCCTCTCGCGCCTGGGTGCTGGTGCAATGTACACCGAAGGAGGGAACACCGAACTGACTTGGGCCAAGCGCGTTTTTGATTCGTCCGATCTGCCTAAAAAGATCAGCTGGAAAGCGTTTATCCGCAAGGGCTACTACGTCCTGGCTCCGGACCCTGACACCATGAAGACCCCAACCGAAATGCGCTGGTTCGCTGAGGGCCGTGTCAAGGACACGCCAGAGCAGAACCCTCTGCCCGGCCAGTATGCTGGTGAAATGGGCAAGGGTCTAGGCACACAGTCAAGCAAGTTCGAGTTTGTCCCAAACACGTTGCGCAAGATCGAGAAAGACGATCCCGATCGCCCGGCCGTCAACCGATACATCCCCTCATGGGAAGGTAGCCACACGACAGAGTTGTTCAGCAAGTACCCTCTGCAGCTGATCACCTCGCATCCGCCGTTCAGCTTCCATACCTTCAACGACGGCAAGAGCAGCCAGATCAATACCATCAAGGATCACCGCATTGAGGTTGACGGCTACCAGTACTGGGTGCTGCGTATGAGCAACGATGAGGCGGCAAAAAGGGGCCTGGTCCAGCACGATCTGGTGAAGGTCTACAACGACCGCGCTGCGGTGATTTGTGCCGTGGACATTGCGCCGTTGATGGGTCCGGGTCAGGTCAAGGCCTGGGAATCATGTGCACAATTAGATTTGATGGAAACCCCCGAGGGATTGGTGGAGCGTGCCGGTTGCATGAACATGCTGACGCCAACGCGGATGATTTCTAAGACATCTGACGGTATCGCGCCGAACTCGTGTTTGGTCGAGGTGACGAAATGGGACCGCATGGTCAAGGAGGCTGTATGAAGAAGTGGAATCTGATCGTTGATGTGCCAAAGTGCAGCAATTGCAACAACTGCACGATGGCTGTGAAAGACGAATACATCGGCAACGAGTTCATTGGCTACTCGGCGCCACAGCCTGAGAACGGCCATGACTGGATCACGATCGACCGCCACATCCGCGGTAACGATTCGATGGTAGATGTGAACTATGTTCCGCGAACCTGCAATCACTGCGACAACGCCCCATGCGTGGCTGCGGGCCAGGGCGCTGTCACCAAGCGACAGGACGGCATCGTGATGATTGATCCAGTTAAAGCAAAGGGGCGCAAGGACCTCGTCGGATCGTGCCCCTACGGGGCAATTTGGTGGAACGGGGCACTGGAGTTACCTCAACAATGGACCTTCGACGCCCATCTGCTAGACGCTGGTTGGCCGCAACCGCGTTGTGCACAGGCCTGCCCCTCGGGTGCCATGCGTGCGATCAAAGTTGGTGATAAGGAAATGGCTGCCCTGGTCAAGGAAGAAAATATCCAAGTACTCAAACCCGAGTTGAATACGCATCCACGCGTGTATTACCGAGGTCTTGAAAAGGTTACCCATAATTTCTTGGGGGGCAACGTCGCCATGCAACGGCCAGAGGGAGGGGTCGACAACGTCGAAGGTGCGGTGGTCGAACTGACTTTGGACGGAACTCGCGCGCCGCTTCGGGCACGCACCGACGCCTACGGTGACTTCAAATTCGACGGTCTGAAGGGGATTGGCGAAACCTACAGCATTCGTATCGACTACGCACAAGGACGCGTAATCGAACGTTCTGGTGTCTTGAAAGGCAGCCAGTATCTTGGCACCATTGAGGTCGAAGCATAAATTTTCATGCAAACACTTCGATGACTCCGTACGGTTGGCACAGCTTCGGCGCCGCAGTTCCGCGGCAACGCATAACAGACGCTGTGGCGAGCACATTCTGGGTTTACTGGAGGTGTTCAACCGAATGAAATTGATCACGACGTTGAGCACGATGGCAAGATTGTTGGCGACACAATCCGCCACTTTTGGGGTGCCGGACCGAGGCACACCACCCCTCAGCTTAAAACCAGCTGGACGCATAGATACCTATCCAAGGGTTTGGGGGTCGCTGTCATCAGTGATCCCGTTTTTTTTGCAGGCGGTAAAACACAAAACATATATCGCGTGTCATAGGTCTTACACGGGCCCATGAAAGCATATGAATTGTTCGCTACGAGCACTTCGCGCTGGCTGCAATGTAGCGGTCTCTCGGCATGATGGTCGGGCTCGGTCCCGTTAACGGGCCGGGGAGTTTCTTTGAACTGCTGCGGACGCAAGAACCACAAAATCCTTCAGATGCAACACAATCACAAACATCCTTATCAACTCGCCGCCGGCTGTGTGTTACTGGCGGTGGCCGTGCCGCTGTTAGGGTGGATGTCCGATCCGTCGCATCTGCTCCCGATTGTGCCGACGCAATTTGTGTTTTGGCACTCCGTTGTAGAAATGCTCTCGATGGTGGTTTCCATGCTGGTGTTCGTGGCCGGCTACCGCGCCATTTTGTCGGCACGCATAGGGGCCGTGGTGCTGCTGGGGATGGCATTTTTCGGCGTGGGCGTGCTCGATTTTCTGCATGCGATGAGCTATACCGGCATGCCGGATGCCCTGACCGTCAACACGCCGCAAAAGTTCATGCTCTTCTGGCTGGCCGCGCGCACGCTGGCAGCAGGCGCCTTGCTGGTGTACGTGTTGCTGCCAATAGTGCGGGACGTCACTGAGCTGAAAAAACGTCTTGCCCTCGCCCTGATGCTGATGGTGGTGGGCGTCCTTGGCTACGTCGGATTGCTATGGCCCGATCACCTGCCGGCGCTGTTTATCCAGGGGCTTGGCCTGACACCCCTGGCAATCAGCATTGAATGGTTGATCGTCGCCCTCAATGTGGTAACGCTTGCGGTGCTGTGGCGTCGACGCCAGAAGTTGGTGCGTGAATGCGTCATGGCCCTCGGCTTTGCAGCAGCCCTGTCGGCTGTCTCCGAACTGTTTGTCACGATGTTGGGCGTGGTTGACACAGATGGGCTCAATATCGTCGCTCATCTTTACAAGGTTGCCGCCTATCTCTATTTGTTCCATGCCACCTTTAATGAGTCGCTGCGCCGCCCATTACAGCGCATGGCGGCGCAACACCTGCGCGAGAAAGTGACGCTGAGTTCTTCGCCCAACGGCGTTTTGTGGGTGGACGACACCGGACGCATCTTGATGACCAACCCAGCCATGGAAACGCTCACGGGTTATCCCATGAACGAATTGGTGGGCCAAAACGTGGACATCTTTTTGCCCGAGCATCTGCGTGCTCGCCACGCGCAGATGATGCGGGGTTATTTCATGGCACCGCGCACCCGTGCTATGGGCTTGATGGATTTGAAGCTAATGCGTCGCGATGGACAGCTGCGGCCGGTAGACATCTCTCTGGGGCACTGGGAAGATGAAGGGGCGAGCCACGCCATTGCCTACATTCGCGACCTGACCGAGCGCAAGGTGTTTGAAGAGACACTGCGGCATCAAGCCACCCACGATGAACTCACCGGTCTGCCCAACCGCTGGCTGTTTCGCCTGCAACTCAATCAAGCCCTGGCGCATGCCGGTCGCTCAAGTCTGCACGTAGCGGTCTTGTTTCTTGATCTGGACCATTTCAAGACCGTCAACGACAGTTTTGGACACGCCACGGGTGACTCCCTGCTGGTACAAGTCGGCACCCGCATCCGCAGCATCTTACGAAAAGACGACACGGTGGCGCACCTGGGAGGTGACGAGTTCGCCATTCTGCTCACCGACCTGGCGGATGTCGATGAAGCGGTGAGTGTTGCCACCAAGCTCTTGACGTCGCTGCAGGCCTCCTACCAGCTGCAGGACCAGGATGTATATTCAAGTGGTAGCCTGGGTCTGGCCTTTTACCCGGACGACGCGCAAGACAGTGACACCCTGCTGCGCTACGCTGACATGGCCATGTACCAGGCCAAACAGGCTGGACGCGGTGCTTATGCCTGCTACTCAATGGAAATGGATCGGCGTGTACACGAAGACATGCAACTGCACACCCGGTTGAAGGAAGCGCTGGCCCAAGACGTTCTGCAGTTGCATTACCAGCCGCAGGTGGGCGTGGAAAGTGGAGCAATTGTGGGGGCAGAGGCCTTGTTGCGCTGGCACGACCCGGAGCTGGGCGAGGTGTCGCCTGCACGCTTCATTCCAGTGGCGGAGGCCACGGGCTTGATATTGCCTTTGTCGGACTGGGTGCTGGAGACGGCGTGCGAGCAAATTGCCGCCTGGACTCAGGCGGGCACGCCTTTGCGGGTAGCGGTCAATGTTTCGGCTCAGCAATTTCGCCAACGCAATCTGCCAGAGAAGGTACGCGCAGTGCTGGAGCGCACCGGCGCACAGGCCGAGTGGCTGGACATTGAAATAACCGAGTCGGTGGCCATGACACAGCCCGAGCAGGCGCGCGAACAACTCCATGCCCTGGTGGCACTGGGCTGCCGCGTAGCACTCGACGATTTTGGTACCGGCTATTCGTCGCTCGCCTATCTCAAGGCCCTGCCGGTAAGCAAACTCAAAATTGACAAGAGCTTCATGGACGGCATTCCCAACGATGCCAGTGATTCCACCATTTCCCGCGCCATCATTACTCTGGCCCACAGCTTGGGGATGACGTTGGTGGCCGAGGGCGTGGAAACTGAAGCCCAGTTGGCTTTCTTGTATCAAAACAATTGCGAGATTTATCAAGGCTGGCTCTTTGCCAAAGCGATGGAGGCAGGGGATCTGACAGAGCTGCTGCGAGCCTGATGGAGATGATGCTCGGAGTCCCAGCCCAGCCCCGTGCGTCTCAAGTCGGAGAAAGTCACCAAGTCATCTCGCTCATTTGTCTATGCAAAATTTCTCATTTGTTTTATTTCTAAAGCAGCGAAAGACTGAGTTGGAGACGGACTCTGCCGCAAAGACGCTGACAGTGAGCAAATTGAACTGATGGGCCTGCCCCACTGCAAGACGGGTATGTGATCTTGTTGATGCGTAGTCTGATCCCGAATCGCTGCGACATGTTTTCACCACGAGTTAGGGTCAACCAACTGCTTTTCGCAGACTATTTGCTCCGTAAATGTTTTTACTAGAACCAGAAAATGGTTTGAAAAATTTTCATACGGGCCGTATACCGGTGGTGTAAACCCTTATTGATAACTTACTCAATATAACATAAGATAACAACAAATTTCTATGAAAAGGGTGTCAAATGTCTGCATCGCCTATTCCGGCGAGATATGGTTTCAGGTCTTACTTCAGGTCACTTGCGTGTGTAAGCCGTTTGGGTGTTGTGGTTGGACCGTTCTTTTTGGTTCTCGGTTCAATTTTGGGGTCGATTGGATGGATCAATCACGAGCTGATAGACCTGCTTTTGATCGGCTTTGATTGCGGCCTCATCGGGGCCGTTGTATCTGCCGGCAATGACCTGGAATGGAAAGAATGAGTCGACTTATGGCGCCAGCAAACGGATTGCTGCTTTGTGTTTTGGATGATTGTTTACAGGTTCCGACAGAGGCAGAAAAATCTTGGAGTGCGATGGAGGATATGGATTCTGGCGTTCGCACCATTCTCTCAAGTGGAGATGCGTTTTGAACTTCAAATTTTGCTTCCTAACGTGTGTCAATGATGCAGGAATGTCTGACTGAAATGCTGGTCAATGTGTGTTTATTTTCTTAATTGAATGGAGGAGATATGGGTGTTTTAAATGGAAAAGTGGCATTGGTGACCGGAGCTGGCCAAGGAATTGGTCGAGCCATTGCGTGCCGATTCGCCCGTGAGTCAGCGGAGGTCATCGTGGCCGAGCTCAACGACGAGACCGGCCGACGTGTTGTGACGGAAATCGAGAACCTGGGTGGTCGAGCCAAGTTTGTACATACCGACGTTTCAAAGAAGGCTGACATTTTTGGAGCTGTGGATGCCGCCGTCAAAGAATATGGCAGGCTAGACATCTTGGTCAATAACGCGATCAGGCTTCCGACGCCAACCGTCATGGAGAAGAAGACTGACGCCATGCTCGAGCAGCAACTTGCAATCATCATCTGGGGCGGCTGGTGGGCTATGCACGCTGCCATGCCCATCATGCGCAAGCAAGGTGGTGGCCGAATCATTAACTTCACGTCGATAGATGTTGAGACAGGCGCTTGGCTACATTCCGATTACAGCGTCGCCAAAGCCGGTGTTCTGGGTATGACGCGCAGCGCCGCAATCGACTGGGCACGCTTTGGCATCACTGTCAATGCACTGGCGCCGATTGCCTACACATCGGCCTTCGAGAAAATGTGCGAGGAACGCCCAGGCTTGCGTGAGCACGTCGACTCCATCATCCCGCTTGGCCGTATTGGCGATCCAGAGGAAGACATTGCGCCTGTGGCTGTCTTCCTAGCGTCAGATGCAGCTCGCTACGTGACAGGCGTCACATTGCCGGTGGATGGCGGCCTGCACCTGAACCGCATGAGTGCTAAGCCGGACCTGAGCGCTCTGGGCGAGTGAATAGCAATCAGTAGCGGCGCAGGAGCGTCTGAGCTACCTAGGCCCCGACTCAGTTCGGGAGTATTCAAGGAGAAATTATGTCGAATATGAGTCAACAGCGATCCCTGCGATCCACACTTTCCGATGGTACGCTCATCGCCAGCCTGATCGACCGGGAACGCCGCGAGATTTCACCGCGCGTTTTCTCGGACCCCGAGGTCTACCAGCTTGAGATGGAACGTCTATTCTCACGCACCTGGAATATCGTTGGGCATGCCAGCGAAATCCCCAATCCAGGCGATTTTGTGACACGCACGATAGGGGAGGACCCGGTAATTGTTGTGCGCCGCCGCGATGGTGAGATCGAGTGCCTCCTCAATATGTGCAGCCACCGAGGTGCGATGGTGGTACGCGAAGAGGCGGGCAATGCCAATGTGCTGCGATGCATCTACCACGGCTGGATTTTCAACCTCGATGGCAGCGTGCGCGGCATGCCCTGGAAAGACGAGATGTATCCGCCCGGAACTGACTTTGAGCGCCTGGGTCTGACGAAAGCGCGCGTTGAAGTCTACGCAGGCATTATCTTTGCCAATTGGGACTCTTCGGCGCCGTCGCTTGATGACTATCTAGGCGAATACAAGCGCTACATGGACCTGATTTTCGACAAGCTGCCTGGTGGCATGGAAGTATTGGGCACTCCGCAGCGCTTTATTGTGGACGCCAACTGGAAGACTGTCTCCGAGCAGTTCGGTGGCGACGCTTATCACGCGGGCCAGTTGCACCGCGACCTTGGGAAGTTGATTCCTGCCGACCCGTCCAACCCAGCAGACTGGCATATGTATGCCACCAAGGTCAGCACCGACAATGGCCACAGCATCATTTGCATGGATCAGACCCGCATCATACAAATCTTGACCGGCTGTGGCGATAACCTCCCCTCGCTGAATGATCGGTTGGAAATGCTGCCTCCGCCGGGTGTGCCGCGCGAGATGCTTTCCGAACTGAAGAAACACCGCACGGTGGAAGAGCTCGAATTCATGATGAGTAGCCCCCCCGGTAACGGCAGCATTTTCCCGTGTGGCGGCGTCTGGAACATGTACAACCCGATGGCGGAAGGTCCTCCTGGGCCTTTTCTGAGTTTTAGAACCTATCTGCCAGCCGGACCGGACAAATTTGAGTTCTGCATGTGGACGCTGGTGGCCAAGGGTGCCTCTGAAGAATACCGTCGTCTGGTTCTACGCTCGACCTCGTTCGTGCAAGGAGCCGGTGGCTTTGTCGAAGGGGATGATGGTGCAACGTGGCCTAGTCAAACGCTCGCCTCGAAGGGCTATATGGCCCGCAAGACACAGTCGTACAAGTACTGGTCAATGACCGGAGAACATAAGCCCAAGGGTTGGCCCGATGCCATGGGTGGTCACGTGCATGGCGGCTTCTCACGCGATGACCCGCAGTGGAATTGGTGGCAGCGCTATTTCGAGCGCCTTGAAGGAAAGGTCTGAGGAAACATAAGATGGAACAAACTGAAACACTCAAGACGCCGGCAACCGCCGCTGCGCAAACCGCTACCGGTAAACAGATTCGCCATGGCGAGCCGGTCTACAATGAACTGATGCACTTCCTAATCGAAGAGGCTCATCTACTGGACAGCGCTCTGTACAAGCAGTGGGTGGGTCTGCTAGCTGAAGATGTCATGATTTCCATGCCGGTTCGCCAAACGGTGAACCGCAAGCGAGGCGACGGGAGATCACAGTTGTGTTGGCTGTACGACGACAAGGCAGCTCTGACCTTCAAGGCTCTTCGCTATCTGGGCGACAGCGCTTGGGCTGATGATCCACCGTCGCGTATTCGCCGCATGATCACTAATGTGCGTGTGCATGAGACGAAGGTCCCCGAAGAGTATCTGGTGCAAAGCTATCTGCAGTTGCAGCGCAACAGCGGCAACCAGCATAATTTCACCACCTTTTCTGCGCGGCGCGACGACATCATGCGTAGGAGTGGTACTGGCTGGTTGATCGCCCAGCGCGACATCCTAGTTGACCAGGCAGTTCTGGGACAGCCCAATCTTGGATTCATGATCTGAGCGTGTGACAGCATAGAAATGACCGCAAACGGATAATCTGTATGTACCGACACTTGCTAGTTCCCGTGGACCAAAGCCCCCTGTCGGCGGCGAACATGATGGTCGCCGTTCGCCTCGCGAGCATCCTGAATGCCCGGCTGACTTTTTTCCACGCCACGGCAGACCTAGGTGCTACCGGCGAGGGTGCTCTGTTGCGATCGATCCGGCCCGGGCAGTTCGCTGCCGTCGCGCGCGGCGAGACCGACTCGGTACTGACCAAGGCCTTGGTCAGTGCCCGCCACGCGGGCGTCGAATGCGACGGCGTGGCGCGAACCTCGGATCGGCCCGCGGAGGCGATCGTTCAGATGGCCCGTGATATGAACTGCGACCTGATCGTGATGGCATCACGCGGGGCGAAAGGCGTGTCGGTTTGGCTGCATGGTTCGCAGACGGAACACGTGCTGAAACAGGCACCGGTGGCCCTGCTGGTCACGCGGGTCGAGGCCAACGAACCTTTGCGCAACAGCGAGCGCGCTCTCGGGGTGATACAGGATGAACACCGTTCGTTGGCTGTAGTGGTGCAATCGATGAACCAGATCGTTTCAGCGCAAGGCGATGATTCCCTGATGAAGGAGTCCGATCTGATCACGCTGGAGGCCATGCTCTTTTACCTGCGAGAGTTTCCGCAGCGCTTGCATCACCCGAAAGAGGAGGAGTACCTGCACCCTAGGCTGCGCGAGCGCGTTCCGGCCTGCCACGAAATTCTGGTCGAGCTCGAGGCCCAACATGTGCAAGAGGCTCAGCTGGTGGCAGCTGTGGACCAGGCGCTTGCGGCAGTGCGTGCCGGGTCAGAGGGCGCGCCCGATGCGCTTGTGCCATTCGTTCAGGCCCTATTCAAAGCCGTCTGGGAGCACATCGGGTTCGAGGAGCGGGTGATCTTGCCGATGGCAGCACAGCACCTGAGCGAACTAGACTGGCAGGACGTGGCGGATGCCTTTGCCGACAATCATGATCCAAATTTCGGTGACATTCCGACCGGAGAATTCCGCAGGATCTTCGCGCGTATTGCTACCCTGGCAGTGGCGAGCGCAGCAGGAAACGATGGCCCCCGGTCCGTTGGGTCCGGCCGCTGACTCGGTGCTCGACGATGTCAAGCGCGACGGTCGGAATTGGAACTTCTACTATTAACAAATAATTCAATATTAACTACTCTTGTCATTGGAGTTCCCAAACGTCGATGAATTTCCCAGAGTCATGGATATGGCTGATGAATATGGGGTGATGGTGGTGCACAAACCGCTTTACCGGCCGCAGGTTTAGTAAAACAGTTACAGAGAGGTATGTGATGGAGTTATTTGACGAATTGTCTTGGTCAGACTCGTTCCTGCTCGGGTTTGGTCCGATGGATGCTGTGCATCAGGAGTTCGTGGGTATTGTGCACACGATGCTGACCTGCCCGGATGCCGATCTGCTTGCGCATCTGAAGACGTTTGAGCGCCATGCCGATGACCATTTCTCGCAGGAACTCAAATGGATGAAGAGCACAAATTTCCCGGCGATGCAATGTCATGACGATGAACACCTAGCAGTGCAGAAATCCGTGAGCGAGGTGATCCTACTCGTCGAACAGGGTGATTTCTCCGTAGGCCGCTCTCTCGCCAAAGCGCTAGCCGACTGGTTTCCGGGCCATGCCGACTATCTAGACTCGGCGCTGGCCCAATGGATGGTGAAACTGGACACTGGCGGAGCGCCGGTCGTGATCAAGCGTAGCATGCTACCCTCATCCATTCCTATTGAAACATAGCGCCAAAACCCCGGCAGCGCAAAATACCGCCAGCGACCTGGGCGGGAACATCCCTATGTCGACGCCGATTAAAATAACTCGCATGAGGTAGGTTCCGGGTGGGTCAGGTATTTGGGCCCCACAGAGAAACGTCGACCCGGGAAATCCAGGGCGTTGGCCGGTGAATTCGGGCGATTGAAGTTCACCATCGCCACACCCTGGAACATCTCGCTGGAGGTAATTGCCAACGCCACGAAGCGCCTTTCGGTGATGCCGAAGTGGCGGCCTGTAGACCCATGGCACATAGTCAGTCAACTTCGGTACTCCTGATCAAGCTCACGTCGGCAGCAACAAAGTTACATCATGTTTTCAATCGAGCGCGGCATATATGTTTTTGGTCTGCGTCCACGCCAACAGCTCCGACAGTCCTTCCTCTCGGCCAAGGCCAGATGTTTTGTAACCGCCAAACTCGGCACCGACGAAGTGCGAACTGGCGTGGTTGATCCAGACGTAGCCCGACTCGACGCGGGCCGCCAGGCGGTGCGCGCGCGCAAGATCGCGTGTCCAAATCGACGCCGTGAGGCCATAGTCGAGCCCATTGACCTGCTTGAGCAAGCTTTCTTCATCATTCCAAGGTACGACGGCAAGCACCGGACCGAACACCTCTTCTCTGAACAAGCGCATCGTCGGCGAAACATCAGCAAACACGGTGGGCTCGACGAACCAGCCGTTCGCCAGCGCTGGGTCTGCCGCGCGCTTTCCGCCGCACACCAGACGCGCGCCCTCTGCGTGCGCGTCGTTGATGAAGCCCATTACTTTGTCGAATTGAGCCTTCGAGACCAGACAGCCCATCGTCGTCAATGGGTCGGTGGGCAGGCCACAGCGATGCTGGGTCGCGATGAGCGATCGCATTCCATCAAGCACCTTATCGTAGATAGAGCGGTGGACGAAGCAGCGCGACGTCGAGCCACAGCTTTGGCCCGCCCAGGTGAAGTTCATGCCGTTGACCGCGCCGGCGATCGCTTGCTCAAGGTCGGCGTCGGGGCAGATGATCAACGGGTTCTTGCCGCCCAGTTCGAGCGATGCCGGCATTACCTTATCGGCTGCCGACTTGAGGATTGCAACACCAGTAGCCGTGGAGCCGATCAACGCCACCTTTCGCACCAGCGGATGAGCCACCAGCGCTTCTCCGCAAGCTCGATCGCCACTGACGATATTGACAACGCCGGGCGGGAAGATCTCAGCCACGATCTCAGCGAGCCTATATCCCGACAGCGGCGCCTGTACCGGCGGCTTCAGAACCACAGTGTTACCGGCAGCGATCGCCGGGGCCAACTTGCCGGCCAAAAACATCAGTGGATGGTTGTAGGCGACAATGCGAGCCACCACCCCATAGGGCTCGCGCATCGAGTAGTTGAGTGCCCCGTCGCCGACAGGCAAGGTCTCCCCTTTTAGCTCTCGCACCAAGCCAGCAAAATAGTCAATTTGCGCAGCTGCAGCATGTGCGTCACGCGCCATCTCCCTTACAGGATTGCCGCAGTTCAGCGCGTCGAGCCAACCGAATATGTGAGCGTCCGTACGTAAACGGTCGGCAAGCGTGCGCAGCATGCGTGAACGCTCAGACGGTGCCACCCTGCGCCAGGATTGGAAAGCGGTGTGCGCGGCGCGCACTGCAGCATCGACATCCACGGCATCGGCATCGGCCACCGGGCCGAGATCATTCTGCGTAGCCGGGTCGACAGTGCGGCCATAGCCTCCATGTGGCCGGTGCCAATGGCCACCGTAGAAGAGGTCTCGACAGGCTGGAAGACGAGGATCGGTGGATTGCAACTTGTTGTTCATTTGAGTCTGTAACGGTTAGGCACTGTAAAGGGGGGTGAGGTTTCAGCCAGTGCGCGCAGATATTGCCAGGAACGCGCCAGCAGTGGCTGGCAATCGCGCGCATCAAAATTCCATTAAGTCCCGCGCAGCAACAATCGGGCCTGTGTAGTACTTCTTGACCCCATCGACATAGGCTTCGTCCGGGTCGCTGTCGCGGCCAGGAACAAAGTGCGAAAGAACCACTTTCTTGATCCGCGCGGCTGTAGCCAGCTTGCCGACGTCCTCAGGTGTAGTATGGTCTTCTGCCATGTGGCGCATCAGATCAGCGACAAGGCCCGGAGGGGGAGCCTTCCCCGGCTGGGATGAGAAATACTTACGCAGGCTATCTTCAATCAATGGCAGGACCACGACCTCGTGGATCAGAATATCTGCGTCACGAGCAAAGTCGACTAGGCTAGCGCACTTGCCCGTGTCGCCACTGAAGACAACAACCCTGTCCGCTGTCTGGAAGCGGTACGCGAATGACTTGTGCGGCCCACCTTCCGGAGGTGATGCCTTGTCAAAGTGGAAATGGCATACCTCCATGGCCGTCACCTTGACATGCTCATCCTGATAGACAAGGCCGCCGTCACGAATGTCATGGGCTCGAAACAGGTCTTGCGGCGCATCAGGGACCCTGGCATCAGCGCGTCGAATGCGCGCATTCGGTTCGAAATACTGCAAAAATCCTTTTAGCATTGACTCGGTTCCATTCGGACCGAAAACATGGACCGCCATTCGCCGCCCAGTTGACCACTGAAGGCCCATCAGAGTACCCCAGTCGGCGTTGTGATCGTCGTGGTTGTGCGTAATGAAAATCTGGTTAACACGACGATAGTCCAGTCCAGCCTTGACCATCTGCTGTACCACGCCATTCCCTGCATCGACGAGGTAAATGTTACCGCCCACTACCACAGCATTGGCAGGTTGAGCGCGCTTGCGCGAAGGGTTCGGACCACCCTGCGTGCCAAGCGTGAAGATGCGTGTCCCCTCCTTGGTCGCAGGTACCTCGGCTGGCTGCGCCAGTGCGCTCGCGCATGCTGCGGTCGCCATCAAGTGGGCCAAGGTACGAAATGGCTGGCGTAAACCACAACTTACCTTCATGATGATCCGCCCAACCGTGGTGGTGGTGCCGAAGAATTGGAGTAGTCGCTTCTGTATCATGGTTGTTTCCTATCGGTATGTGGCTTGAGCAGGAAGTACGACAGAGCGGGCAGCAAAACGAGTGCACCAGCCATGTTGCCGATGAACATGAAGGCGAGAAGCAACCCCATGTCAGCCTGGAACTTGATGGGACTAAACACCCAGATGACAACGCTCAAGGCAAGCGTGATACCCGTCAAAAGCACAACTTTTCCCGTGAAGAGCAACGCCCGATAATAGGCGTCAGAGAGGCTATCTCCAGCTTTCAAACTTGTCAGCAAAATGCTCATGACGTAGAGCGCATAGTCGACCCCGATACCCACCCCCAATGCAATCACGGGCAAGGTCGCCACTTTCACACCGATGTTCAGCGTAACCATCAACGCCTCACACAGCACCGAGGTCAGAATCAGCGGCAGGACGGCACACAGCACCGCGCGCCAGGAGCGGAAGGTGATGGCACACAACACGATCACGGCTCCATAGACCCAGAACAGCATCTGGCGGTTGGCTTTCCTGACGACGATGTTCGTCGCCGCCTCAATGCCGGAATTACCGGCGGCGAGGAGGAACTGGGCGCGATCGGAGTTGTTGTCGTGCGCGAAGGCCTCCACCTCGTTGACCACGCTGCCAAGTGTGTCGGCCTTGTGGTCCTTCAGGTAGGCCGTCAGCGTCAACAGACTGCAGGTGTCGTTGTAGAGCCCCCGGGGCGCACCGGCAGTGATCGTGTTGAGCATCGCCTGGTTGTTGATTAGCTCATACCACTTGGCGCTTCCCTCATTCAGCCCCGCTAGCACGCGTCGGCTCAGCAGTGCCAGCGAGTTCGTATCCTCCACTCCCGGCAGTGCACGCATTCTCCACTCGAGCGCATCGAGCCGCTTCAAGGTGTCATATGAACTGCACTCGCCATCGGGTGTCTTGACCATTACTGTAAAGGCATCACTGCTGGCACCATAGTGGGCAGTCATGTAGGCGTTGTCACGGTTATAGCGACTGTCGGCGCGCAACTCAGGCGCACCGGGATCCAAATCGCCGATCTTCAAGCGCTGCGCAACCACAAAGCCCGCAGTACCAAGGAGCAGCGAAATCGCAACGACGCCTGTCGCCCAGCGTCGCCGGGTGAACAAGTCTAGTAACCGCCAAAGCGGGTGTCTCGCAACGCCCCGCTCGTCCGCCAACTCGTCCTTTAGGCTGCGGCGTGCCGCTGCTGGACTTACACCCACATAGCTCAAGAGTATTGGCAACAGGATCAAATTAGTGAAGATCAACACTGCAACGCCGAGGCTGGCAATGAAAGCCAGGTCTCGGATCGCCTGGATGTCGATCACCATCAGGACGCCAAAGCCAAAGGCATCGCACAGCAGCGCAGTAAGTCCCGCAAGAAAAAGGCGCCTGAACGTGTAGCGTGCAGCGACCAAGCGATCAGCACCGCGGCCGATGTCCTGCATGATGCCGTTCATCTTCTGAGCGCCGTGGCTCATACCAATCGCAAAGACAAGGAAAGGCACCAGCACGGAGTATGGATCCAACTCGTAGCCCAACAAAGGCATCAACCCCAATTGCCAAAGCACGGCGACCAGCGAACAGCTAACAACTAACACTGCACTGCGTACACACCGTGTGTAGGCGTACAGCATCGCCGTAGTGATGCCCACTGCTGCAGTGAAGAACACCAATATTTCCCAAATCCCCTCGATCAGGTCACCCATGACCTTGGCAAAGCCGGTAATGTAAATGCTCACGGTATTACTCTGGTACTTATGCCTGAGCTTCTCTAGATCATCAGAAATACGTGCGTAGTCCAGTGAAACACCGTTCTCGTCCTTCGACAACAAGGGCAGATAAACAATTGAAGACCGTTGATCCAAGCCCACCAGTTGACCAATTTCGTTGCTGCGCTCAACGTTCAAACGTAACTTAGTCAGACTCCCGATCGAGTCGTCGTATCCCTCGGGAATGACAGGCCCACCCTCCAAGCCGTCCTCAGTGACGCCGACCCATCGAGTGTTCGGAGTCCACAGCGACTTCATATTGCGCCGATCGACGCCCGGGATAAGAAAGACTTCGTCGCTTAACTGCTGGAGTACTTTCAGATAATTCGGGTCATATATGGACTCACCCGTCGTCGCCACGGCGATGCGCACGGCGTTGCCAAGACCGCCAAGTTCATCTCGATTTTGGAGATAGTTTGTGATGTACGGATGGCTCTTGGGGATGATCTTTTCAAAGCTCGCGTTGACGTGAAGACTGCTGGCGCTCCAGCCAAGAAAAACCGTCACCACCGCACAGAAAAGGAGGATGAACAGCCGATGGTTGAAAAGAGCCCGTTCAACAACTGAACCAGACCGTGGATCGAATTCGTTCAAAGGAGTATTCGCATCCTTTGCGACTGTTTGGTTAACTATTGCCATGAGGCTCACTTAGGAAAAGGAAGTTCACGAACACCGCGCAGGCTACTGGCAAGTAGACGATGACCCTGAAGTTCGACGACGGCAGTCAGCGGCGGGCCTGGCGGCCAGAACACCGGTTTCCATGTGACTCCAGAGTCACGACTGATCAACCCCTGTCCTGCCTGGTTGAGGCCGAGCACGCTGCCGTCTTGCATCAGTGAGAGGCTGCCAATGGTTACGGGAAATGGCACCTTACCCTGGCTGAAACCGTCAGTGCCAAGGATGTAAATATTTCCCCTCAATCCGGCCAGCAACCACTTGCCATTTGGCATGGCACAGACCGCGAACCAGCTGCCGTGGTAAGGCGAGGTCAGGCGGGTAAAGGTCTTTCCTGCGTCGATTGAGCGTAATAGAAGTCCTTGCTCTCCGGCAGCCAGAATGTTCTCCCCTTGCACAGCCAGTGCGTTAAGGTGCAAAGCTTTCGGATTCTCTAGGCGGGCCATCCATGGCGACCAGGTTTCACCACCATCAGCAGTGGCAAAAATAAGTCCGTACGCCCCGACCACCAAGCCTTCCTTTCGGTTCCAAAAGTGGACAGCCAAAAATGGTTTGTCCGGACCGTCCGAAACCAAACGTTGCGCGTCTTTCAAGAGGGCGCTGCTAGCGCTGTTGTTCGTTGAAGTCGCCGAAGCTCCTGCAAGTGCCAAACTCGCGGCTTTATTACCGTCGAGCTGAAGCTTCCAAGTTCCCCCACCATCAGAGCTAGAGAGCACAACGCCCCCGTGTCCTGTGGCCCATCCGAACTTCTCGTCAACAAAGGTCACAGCTGTCAGCGTGGTACTCACGGGCACACTTGCCTGATGCCAATGTTCACCGGCATCATCGGAGAACAGAACGACGCCTCGTTCGCCGACCACGACAGTGCGTTTTCCAGACTTGGCAACACCAAGCAATACCGCGCCCAGCACGTGCGGTGCAACGAGCGCGGGACGGCTCAGGGCATCGGCCAAGGGGGCCGACCAGACGGCCCCCCCGCACGCCAGCGGACCGGTAGCTAAAAGGTGCAGGCTGAGGCGCCGCACGACGTCAATACCTTCTTGACTATCTTTGTTCATCAGAATCACTGGCATCTCATAAATTCTTCATCCAACATCAAATTCAATTCGGCACCGTTCGTCCCAAAACGAAAACGATGAACCAACCCGTAGGCCGCTCCATCGCGACGTCATGTTTCCTCAATGCAAATTAGCGAATACCCTCACCGGCCATTGCTTCTGGCGAGAATGTTGATGCCGAAAAGGGTTTATCAATGCGCATCTGCTCTGACTCTTCGTTGTAGAGACTGCCGATATAGGAAGTGCCATTGACAAGATCGTAGACACCAAAGCTGCTACGGAACACGGCAGGTACGTCAGGCATCACGATAGGAATCGAATAGACTACTCTGGCTAATGTCCCCTTGGCATCCCAGCGATCACCCAATATAGCCATCCAAGAGTCTTCATCGATGTAGTAACGGCTCCTCGCGGATGTGTGCCGCTTCCCTTCCTTCAGAGTCGCTTCTACGACCCAGACTCGATGTAACTCCCAACGCACATGATCAGGATTGAGGTGGCGACCCTTGATGACATCGGCCGTCTTCGGCGGAACCATCGTGCGATTGCTGTTATAGGGAACGACAACTTCCTTCTTGCCGAGTAGCTTCCAGTCGAATCGGCTCATGTCTCCTAAGAATGTTCCGAGTTCGTCGAAACTGATAATTCCAGCGGAAAATGGTGTCGGCGTGTCGCAGCAACTATTTGGTAGTTTGCGTACTCGCCGCTGCCCCGTCAAATAGATCCATGTTTGTGTCTTGGATTCGTCGTCATTGAAGTGTGAAATGATCGACTCGCCGGCTCGGATTGCCGGTCCGAGGTTAGTAGTGCGAACCTTCATCCGCCATTGGCCTTCAGAAGGATCGAAGTCCTGACCATTGAAGGGACGGCTGAAATAATTTTCGTAGTGGGAAACCATGACCGACTGGCCATTGGACGACACAGTGAAGTTTTTCGCCACCTCGTGCATATTTTCCGGCGCCCAGGCTCGCTGATGATTCAGCATTACCTCAACGCCATTCTTCGGAATGGGAAAGGGAACGCCACCTGGGGCAACCTCGGCACGCGGGCCTGCGCCACCTTCAACCGTCTTTGAGAGAGTCGCATTTTTAAATGTTTTTTCATAGAACCATTGCGGTGCGGCAAATGTGCGCCTTGTGGGATACACATCGACCCTGAATGTCTCAGGGTATTTCTCCAACATCGCCTTGGTTCCATCCGTCAACTTGTCGGCATGTTGCGCCAAGTTCTTAGGAGTGATGCTGTACATGAGTACGTCAGTTGCAAAAGGGTCTGGGCGACGACCCCCGTTTTTGAAACCTGAGGGAGACGTAGTGAGGCCACCCGTCCAAGCCGGAATTGTTCCATCCTTATTCCCAGCTTTTTCAGCCCCTACTGGGGTCAAGGTGGATTTCAGCTTGGCAGCCTCATCAACAGAAACGGCGGCCATGACTGTGCCAGCGAATAGTGCTGAAGCCAAGTATGTCGAAAATGGTTTAACGATCGATTTCACTGTTTTCTCCAATCAGAATGAGTAACTAGCCAAGATCGAGATGAAATCTCGATCCTTGAGGGTTTGCCCCCAGCTGTATGAGTTGGAAGGAGGCATCTCATTGAATGAACGACCATCACCGAAATAATGGGTGTAGTTCACGCGGAATCGCCAGGCATCTCGGTAAGTAGCATTCAGCCCGACGCTGATGTCACCACCACCCTCAGGAATCCATGCACTCGGATTCATTACGAGGGGTCTCGACCCCCGAGGGGCGTACCCAATACCGATCGGTACACTCATGTCGACCCCGGGCAGTACTTGCCGATACATAGGCTCAATGACAGCACGCAGCGCAATGCCATCCCTAGTTCCGTTCGGATCTGCAGCTTGCGCATTTTTGGTTATCTTCAATACACGATTCCAAGCGATCTCGCCAGCAATCGTGGCTTCTTTCCAGAGCGGAGTGCTAGGCACATTGCCTATGAAAGAGACGTTCAGGTGGGTAGTTCGACCAACCGCATATGCAGGATTGGATGAGTTGTTGGTGGCAGATGCCGACGTGAATGAACTCACGTCGGAACCTCGTGTGCTAGCCAGGTCTTGGTTATCGCGAAAAGAGAGTTCAGCTGCCACGTTGTAATCCCCAAAGGTCTTACTGACGCTGGCACCAATAGCTTTAACATTTTCGTGATAGGCGAGGTAATAGCCCACCGGTGCAGGACCACCCGGAGTCATTCCAATCGTCGGCACCAGTTGCGGTGTTTTGCTATGGAACTGAATCGCATAGAAGCCAAAGTCCACTTCATCCCCCCGCACTTTCAGCTGCAAACCGCCCTGTCCGGAATCTCTGGCATTCATATCTGCCAGCCGAGGGACAGACACACCGGGTCCAACCCACATGTTCTCAGCACCATCCACCGCGACGTCAGCGCTTGAGAAATAGCTACCCACAGCAGGCGTTCGACTCTTGGATGAAGTAGTCTGCAAATAGGCCCCGACAGAGACGTTCGAGTTGATCAGAATCTGCCCCGAAACCATTGGAACTGGACGAATCGCTTCCTTGAACTGAGTACCAGGTACAGAAAGCAGTTTGACTACATCCACCGGCATCATGGCACCGGCGATAGCGTTTCCACCTAGAAACAGGCTCTCACCCCACAGCACAGAATGTCGTCCGACACGTACCGTGGCACCTCGCCCTCCTAAATCAAATTTGCCAAACACGAACGCATCCAACAACTCACTGCCAGTTCCATGGACATTTCGAGTGGCGTCAGTGAATTGGTTGTATGCAACTGAAGTTTGGTTCGGGACTGCGCCCCCCAAAAGGCCGGGGTTAAAGTTAGGATTGTTGTAAACAGAATCGCTCCACGCCGCTGCGCTGATCCGCATGCCGATGTTCTTCTTGTAGACAACATCAAACTCCGACAGCAAGTCAAAGCGACTGGAAATAAGCCCCCTGCTGAAATTCCGGTTGCCATCGTCGTTGTTTACATTCGCAGTCAAAGCAGGTGACGGGTCGTTAAGACGCTGCGCAGCGCTGTACTTGATGGTGTTGTCCCATCGAGCACTCACGTCTGGATTGTCCGTCTCGAATTGAAAGGCCATGCTAGAGGTGGCCGCGACCGACAACCCACCAAGCACTGCGATACCTCGGACCACTGCACATAGCTCCAGCCGCTTGTACTTCAAAGAAGTTTTCTTCACTATTTATCTCCTCGTTATAACTATCTAAAGATGTTTCCCAAAGTTATTCCGCATCACAGAATAGATCCAGCAGCACGAACGACCTCAATTCGATCCTCGTGCCAACGATCGAAAATTTCCATTAGTCTTTCTTCCAGAAAAACAACACGGCCCCAAAAAAAATATCAGCAAAGAACCGCTATTACGTATTTGCATTTTTTCACAATATTCATTAGGTTCCTATGCGTATTTACCCTAGATTTTCGAAGTCGACAACCTATAGGATTGGAAAATTCGAGTGCAATGGACTCTATTGCGTTAAACAAGCACTTGTGCAAACGTCGACGGAGCAAAAAGGTCAGTTAACTCCAGCCGCCTCGCAGATAGACCTTGAGAATGGTGATAGCCCAGGAACGCATTCAAAGTCGCCTCGTTGCCCTTCACTCCATAGCTCCAATAGTCCTTCCCCATGGTGGCAACGGAATCGGCGTATTCGCTCGCCAACCAAGGGAGTGTGGCCTTCAGTGCAGTTACGTCACTTAGCTCATGCACCGCGATGTCCTTGGCTTTCGTAAACGCCTTAAGCAGACTCGACGCAAGCCAAGGATGCTGCTGCAGCAACTCATTCCGAATACCCACCACATGCATAATGGGAAAAATGCCTACCTTCTGGTAATACGCTTTCTCTACGCTTTTAAATTCAGGAAACAGTCGACGCACTGCGGGACTGCCTTGGGCAAATGAGCTGGGGGCACGCGGTGCAATCAGCGCATCAATCCGTCGTTCAAGAAGGGCCTGGTTGAGAGTGTCATCGCTGCCAATTTTCTCGATGCGAACTTCCGGTGGAAGGCGCAGTGGCACCTTTTCCTGCCGTCCCGGCTGCTCGACGCCTCCTGTAATCCAGTGCAAGTCGGTGGGTGACACACCATACTCATCGCCAAGAATACCGCGCACCCACACAGGTGCAGTCAACTGGTATTCAGGAACGCCGACTCTCCGGCCAACCAGATCCCGCGGGGTCCGTATGCCACTGTCAGCGTGGATGTAGATCGCCGAGTGGCGGAACATACGCGACAGAAAGACCGGTATCGCGGTGTACGGTGATTCACCTCGGGAACGCAACATCGTATAGCTACTTAAAGACAACTCTGCAACGTCGAATTCCTGGGCGTGCAACGCACGGAAAAAGGTTTCTTCGACTGGTAGGTCGAGGTAGTTGGGCTCACAACCCTCCACGGACACACGTCCATCGAACAAGGCACGGGTACGATCGTAGTTCCAGCAAGCAATAGTAAGGGGGAGCTTCATGGTAATAATGTTTGTATGTAATTTATTGAGTGGCTCAACGCGGCCCGGGGGTACTATGTAATGCTTTACCAAAAGTGGGAAATTGGCGGCCACGACGTGGAGTTAAGTCCATCTGGTTCCTAATTGCTTGACACCGTATGATTCGACTGTCAAGATTTCGGCCATGCAAACGAACCCACCACGAATGAATAAGAAATTCACCCCGAGTAATCTGCCCCAACCTGATCGTGTTTTGGATTTGGACTTGGACGGAAGCATTGGCTTTCTCATTTCCGACACTGCGCGCCACGTCAAGCGATTGCTTTACGGCCCCATCGCTCAACACGGCATCCGCGGAGGCAGCTGGTTTGTACTTCGTGCGCTCTGGGAGAACGACGGCTTGACCCAGCGCGAATTGGCCAACCGACTCGGCATGACGCAGCCATCGACCCTCGAAATCCTGCGCGTGATGGAGCGAGAGGGCCTTGTCCGATTCGAGCGTGACACAGTCGACCGGCGCAAGCTGCGCATCTACATCACTGAGTACGCGAACACGATTAAGACGCCGCTCCTGCGCATCGCCACAGAGGCAAACTCGGTCCTTTTGGGAAGACTCTCGCAAGCCGAGGAGCTGCTGCTGAAAGTAATGCTGCGGACAGTGCGCAGTAGTGCAGCCGATGCGATTGCAAAGTTCGAGCTCAACGCCACGGCCAAGAAGCAACCAGAAGCGCTGAATCTGCTGGACGAGGCAAGGGAAGGCGGGGAGAGGAAGCGGGTCGCCGTCAAGCGCGTTCCGCGTACTCCAGAACCAGGAAAAACCACGTCGAACAAAAAGCGCAAGGCCTGATTCTTTGACATGAGCGTCCCGTGATCGACGGCATCGCTTCAAAACATTACTCCCCGAATGCTTCATTGAAGTAGCCGAGCCGACGATAAAGCCCACTGTTCGAAACTTGGAAGACGCGCGCCGGCCCCTCTTTGGCTAAGTGACTGGCCCACAGGTGAGCCGGCACCGTGAAGACATCACGTGGTGACCACTCGATGGTCTTATCCCCAATGCGACTCGTGCCGTGGCCTTCGACTACATAGCACACCGTCGAGGCCGAACTCTTGTACTTTCGCATCGCCTTGCCAACCTCCAACTGAAACAACGTACTATCGAGGAGATCCATGCACGGACCGCCGGTGAGAGGATTGCTGTAGCGCACCTGGCGTGACTCGTCCGCCGCCACGGGCGCGGCTTCCAGGGCACGCACAGCATCCGCCCATGCGTAGCGGTACATCGGTGAGTAGCCACGCCCTGCAAAGTCGCTGCCATCCAGGCGCGGAAAGATGCCCGGGGTGACGAAAGCCCCATCCTGCAATTGTGGCCGCACGTCGCGAGTCGGGCCAGGTTGAAACCCGGTTGTGCCCAGTACATTGTGAAGCGGCACATCCAGCACATCCAGCCAGATGACCGGATCTTTTCCCTCGCTAACATGTTCGTGCCAGCACCACCCCGGCGTGATGATTAGGTCACCCGGCTCCATCACGCAGTCTTTGCCGTCAACAATGGTCTTGGCACCACCGCTTGATTCCACTATGAACCGCAGCGCGTTCATCGGGTGACGATGCGCAGCGGCGCGCTCGCCAGGAAGCAGCATTTGAAAATCGAACGCCAGCTGGCCTGTCGCAGCTTCATCCCAAGCGTGGAGGCGACGGGGATTCGTCATGAGCAGAACCCGCCGGTCCAGCACGTGCTCGGCCTTGATCTCACTTGTGGCCTTTATGATTGGACCCATCGTTTTCCAATGCCAAGCCTGAGCTTCCTCCACCTGTTTTCCGAACAAGGCCGCCGGCACACTCTCCCAAAGTGGAATGATGTTGTTGTCGTTGTAGGCGCGGCGCAGCGCCTCTGGTATAACATCCGTTGATGCAGCGGCAGAGTTCTCGTGGGTACTCATGAGTTTTCCTTTTGGTTGATAAAAGTTACTGACGCAGCATTACACCGAGAACTCGCTCTCGAGCTGCCTCCAGCGCCTACCGCACTCGATGGCGCCATCACGATAGTTGTCTGGCAATTCCAGATAAGGAGGGCGCGGCTGACCAGGATCAATAAGCCCAGCAGATGCAAAGCGCAGATGAGCAATTTGAATGCTGTAGTTCATAAAGGCGGCCAAGTCGCCGCCGACAAACATGGCAGACTCCGCCCAGTTCATCTTTTCGGATAGCGCCTTGGCACGCGTCCAGTCGTGCGCAAGCATCGCGCGAGAAAGAGCCATGTTTGATTCAGGGGCACAGGCAACGCTGCCCGACCAAGCCGCAAGTGCAAGCTCGGGCAACTCCTCAGCAGCAGCGAGCCAGGCGGTCGCTAGCGGCAACACCCGCATTTGCTCACCCACGGCACGCATGTCTTGAACCAATGCAGGGCCACCTGTGTGTTTGGAGGCAACCACCTCAGGTATCTTCGCCAATTCGAGGTAAGCTTCGGTGGAAATTTTCCCCTTGAATGCCACCGGATTATCGTAGGCCACCATCGGCACACCGGGGATCGCAGCAGCGATGTCCTGGTAGTAACGGACAATCGCCTTATCATCCATCGCTAACCACATTGGGCGCCCAACAAAAAGACCATCAACCCCCATGTCCACGAGTACTCGGCCGCGCTCGATCGTGTCACGAGTGTTCAACGTCGTAACACCTGCAAACAAAGGACGCGAGCGATTGTTTGACTGAACGACACAGTCGACGAAAACCCGCATTTCATTCCAAGTCAGTGTGGCCCCTTCACCAAACGTGCCTGTGGTCGCTAGGATGTCGATGTTCGCAGCGGTCAGCATCTTGACCATCTTCTCGGTTTCTTGTAGGTTCACCGACTGCTGCGTTTGCCAGCGGTCGGCATCTTCAGTGGCAGGTGTCGGCATGATGCCAAAGACACCTCGGATATCAGCGGGGGTAATCTTCACAGTGTTTCCTTATAGATTAGAAAATTGTTTGTTTGAGATGCGCACCAGAATGCGAAGCAACCCGCAACTGCACTACCCAAACCAAAACGTAACTTGAGCAAGTTCCATTGTAATTAATTTAGTTAGGTTCCAATGTAATAATCTAAAGTTTGAGCGTAAAAAACAAATCATCCAAGTTGGGAGGTTCACCACCGACGTCAGCGAGTCGCATTTTTTAGGCGCTTATTGCGAGCACCTAACCGACCAACAAATCGATTTGCTATCGGGGATAGGTATTAGGTAATCAGCCCTTCAGCACGCAAAGCTTCCTGAACAGCTGGTCGACCAGCGACTTGCCCGCAGTACACCCCTAGTCGCTTTAGCTCACTTATGTCGATACCTACAAATTTTGTCCAACCGGCAGCGACAAACAGATATGCGTCAGCGACCGTAAACTCGCCACCAAGCAGAAAGGTATGCTGGCCGAGTTGTCTGTCAACCCACGTCAGTCGTTCCATTACTTTCGCACAGCTCTGTGCCTTAGCTTCCTCGCTCGACATTGGATTGAACAGAGGACCAAAAGCCTTGTGTAGTTCACTATTGATAAAAGACAACCATTCCTGTAGTCGATAACGCGCCATCGTCCCGGTTGGTGGAGCCAGACCTTTCTCTGGCGCGAGGTCCGCGATGTATTGCAAGACGGCCGGAACTTCGGTAAGGGTCTGCCCATCTTCGAGTTCGAGCACGGGGACATAACCCTTTTCGTTCAACGCAGTTAAGTCTCGGTCGTCCGATGTTTTTCGTGTTTGCAGGTCTACCATAACGAAATCGAAAGGAAGGCCCGCCTCGCGCAACGCGATATGAACGGCAAGCGAGCAGGTACCGAAAGTACCGTAGAGTTTTAGCGACATATATGTCTCCGTAGTAGTTGATGAATGAACGGGTTTCAATACGCTGCGTTCTCAGCGAAACAAATGAATATCCTCATTACTGCGAAAACGACAGAGCAGTCCCCACGAAAAGTGCGCATCCAATCCAGTGATTGGCTACAAAGGAGCGAAGTCGACGTTCCCGCTTTCCAGTTCGAATCTCACGAGAATGCCAAGCGATCAGAACTGCAGCAACAGCACAACCGAAAAGAATCTCAGACCTACCTGAAGTCATCAGCACAGTCGCCGATAAAACAAGCAAGGAAGCAACGTAGGAGGTTGTCACGACAATCACGTCCCAACGACCCAATGTGATCGCTGAAGACCTAATTCCAATGCGGAGGTCATCCTCGCGATCGACCATGGCGTATACCGTGTCATAAGCTAGAACCCACAGAAGGTTTGCAGAAACGAGGCCGGCGATAGCTGGTATATCAGGCCCCAGGCCAAGAAAACCTACACCATGAGTTGCAGCGAACGCCATCGGAATACCGAAACTGAACGCAATGCCAAGCACAAGTTGCGGCATCGCAAACACCCGCTTGGTAAACGGATAGAGCACTGCAACGCCTCCAGCCACTATCGCCCAGGTGATCGTGACGAGGTTCGTCATCAACACCAACCCAAATGAGGCAGTGGCCAACCAAACCGCCGTGGTCAGTGCTTGGCGCCGCGAGAGCGCCCCACGCGCAATCGGACGACATTTCGTTCGCTCCACGTGCATATCAAAATTGGAGTCTGCCGTGTCGTTGACACAACACCCCGCACTGCGCATCAGAATCGTGCCCAATCCAAAAATGGCCAGCAAGCTCCAGCCCGGGAACCCACGCGCGGCGACCCAAAGTGCTATGAACGTGGGCCAAAGAAGCAAGAGCCACCCCTCCGGTCGCCGCCACCGAATCAACTCAAGTGACAATGCCAACCGGCTAGGTTCATGCGCACGTAATTGTGACACTGTCTTCATGGCCTTAGTCCCATAAAAACTGATGTTTCAGAAGCAAATTTTTTGAGTAACACATGATGTTCAATTGTTTGAAATTTTCCCAAATACGGGGCAGTAAATTTTTGTGCTATCCAGTCTTCTTGGTCATTGAAGCTCATGCGCGTACCACAGAGCGCAGACCACGAGATCTTGGTAAATCTGGCCTTACGGAAGGCTGAGATGGTTTTCTATGGCACCACGCGAACGACTTCCACTGCCGCTATCTGCTCCCTCAGTATGGAGATCAGGTCTTTGGCACAAACCACTGGCGCATATGCATTCGAGGCATCAGCCTCGGTTGGTGTCAAGTCTGGGCGGGTCATCAGATACTCCTTCGTTGAGATGACCTGGCGGTTTGTGGCAGGTTTGTCAATCAGGCCTTCTGAGCCGCCTTGATCAGGTCACGCGTCTCCGGGTCGTGTATGTGACGCAATTTCTTCTCGTTGATGAAGTGGTCAACAAAGCTTTCGACCTCGTGATGGCCGGTCATATCCCAATTAGCCTTGTCATCGAAGGATGCCACGTAGCCACCGTCGCGTGCTGCGACGATCTCCCACCAGTTGTCATCCTGATCCTGGAAATAGAAGCTGGTATCGCCATGAAGCTTGGAGAATGGCAGAATCTTTTTGATCTCGTATTCGTCCTTAATCTGGTGAAGCAACTTATTCGCTTCTTCCAACTCCGCCACTGTCGCGACTTCAAAGCCGTTGTGGTTGATCATGGTCATGGGAGGGTGAAGACCGGCCGGCTGCTCAACAACCGCGTAGACGTGAGCGGTCCCCTTGCGAATCATTAACGACACCGGACTCGTCTGAATGCACTCAATGCCAAGTACTTCCTCGAAAAATCGGCGAGATTTAGCAATGTCCCTGACGTGAAGCGTACCGTGGTTCAGTATGCCGATTGTCAGCAGAGGGGCTTTTGTGGATCGGTCGGTAATAGATGGCATATTTTTTCCTAAAGAAGTTTGAGTGAATGCACCCGGACGATGGACGCTATGTCATTTTTGTGCGCTCTTCGGCGCTTCCGGGTTCTGGTATCAGCCCTTCCACTGGCGTGCTTCTGCCGCATAGAACAAGGCATTGGCGCGGACTGCGCTATCCGTTCGACCTCTATCGCGTCGCCTTGCACAGGATTGGTGATCGGACAGAAGAACAGTGTGTTCCGCCATACAGCCACGGGGTATTGCGGCTTGGCGTCGGACGGGTGTAGCGCAAACTCTGCAACTTGTTCACCCAGGTACTCGAACTGGCCCGCCACCTTCTCCTGAAGGCAGATGCCGTTAGCGTCTAGCAAGGGCACAGACGTGTTAATGACCACGCCGAGCGGGGTCGTTGAACCGTACAACGCAAAGACAAAATTCTGCAGCGCGACCAGCGTGGTGGATCCGCTCTGAAAGCCTTTTGCAGTAGCGATGTAGCTGACAGCATGTCCATACAGGTAGAGTGCAGTTTCCTTGTTCAACACTTCGATGAAGTTGATCGCATTCCTCATTAGTCCGGAGACGCTGCCGTGGTACCCCGGCGAGGCGAGGATCACGCCGTTGGCGCGGCGCAGTTCAGCTACCAGTCGCCGGGCTGCAGGGCAATCCTTTGCGCGGCCATAGTCGTACATCGGAAGTTCGAGCTCTGGGCCCTGCAGCTGGAGCGTCTCGGCGCCGACTCGTTCTGCGGCCATGAGGGCGATTCGCATGCATTTTTCAATCGAAGAGTTGACGCGAGCTGATCCGCTATCGCCGACGATGTACGGATGTCGATATCCGAAGCTAGGAGAGAACGTGTTCATGTGGGTTTTCTATTTGATCCGGTTCGGCCTGTCATCGGGGGCCAACGACTGGGTTGTTCATCACACCCACGCCATCGCCCTTAAGCGTGACCACGTCGCCGGCCTTCAAGAAGATAGGCGGATTGCGCCCGAAACCGACCCCGGCGGGTGACCCGGTCGTAATCACATCGCCAGGCTGGAACGTGTGGTACTGGGAGTAATGCGCGATCAGTGTCGCAACGCTGAACACCAGGTCGTCGGTGCAAGCCGACTGCATGAGCTGCTCGTTCACTTTGAGTTCGATAAGGACGGCGTCGGGGTTGGGCAACTCGTCTTTGGTCACCAGCGTTGGACCCATCGGGCAAAACGTGGTGAACTGCTTGCCCAGCAGGTTCTGCTCCCAGCCCTCAATCGCAGGCATGCCCTGCATGGCGCCAAAACGGCCCACCCAATTGCGCGCCGAGACGTCGTTAATCATCGTGTAGCCCACCACGTAGTCGAGCGCCTCTTCGCGCGAGACGTTATGGCAGGGGCGACCGATGACAGCGCAAAACTCTGCTTCCCAATCGACCATGTCGGGATAATGCTTGGGCAAGATGATCGGTGCGTCCGGCCCAACAATTGCGTTCACACTCTTGGAGAAGGCCATTGGCCTCTCCGGCACAGATCCGCCCATTTCATGCAAATGTTTGTGGTAATTCAGGCCGCACGACAGTACCAGACGGGTATCCGGTAAGGGTGCTAGCAACCTTGCACTCACTCGTGGCACCAGCGCACCATGAGCATGGAGTTGTTCACGCAGCGATTCGGTTGTGCTGCCGATTTGCTGGTGCACGCGCCGCACCAGGTCGAGCGCGGTGTCGCCGCCTTCCAAGATGCCTCGCACCGACCTCGGGATGCAGCGCGCCTCGGGGAACAGGTGCGAACATGCCGCCAGGTTGACGATGTGATCGCCCATGACAACGCCTGCGCTTGATTGGGGGTAGCCTTGCAAGGTGACGAGATGCATCGTTGTATTCCGATAGGGTTAAGTTTGGTTTCCGTTTTGAACGCGCTGCCGCTAGTGGCTAGCGCCGTCCGCGGCTACTGCAAGCACCTTGGAACAGATATCCCTCGGAACCAGCAGCGGCCTCGCATCCCGCTCAAGAAAGCGCCAGCCATTGGACGTCCGAGTGTAGGTTCTGAGAAAGTCAAGCAGCATCACCTGATCCGCCACGAAGTCCAGTGGAAACTGGTTTTTTAGAGAGAAGTAGTACGACGCGCTAGCGGTGTTTTCATCCACATACCTGAAGGCTTTGTTCTCAGTGCAGGCCCGTGAGCGTGTCAAGGCATCGCCACTGAAAACCCTTGACACCATGCGAAAGATGCAGAACTCCCGCATCTTGTTCACCACTGCAGGCATCAAATGCCGTGTTTCCCCTTCTTCAGCGGCAGCCAAAATTTCCGCAGAAAGCTTGTGCACCGTAGCGAGGGACTTTGAGTGTTGATCAAAATCCAGCATGTTTACTCCTCTTAATCTGTTGATTCACATTTCGCAGCCTCACGGTAACAAACCATGGTCAGAGGTAATGAGTAGATCCATCTACTCCTACCAACAGCCAAAACGGCGTTACTTTTGGCTATTCATGTAGCAACTATAACAATTATTGAGTTATTACTCAATAAGGGTTTTCTCTTACTATAAGAGAACTTCAAACTTGGTCTTACAATTTTTGTGTTAATGCTTAGCACGGCATGAATCTATAGAAATAGGAGGAGAAATATCAGAAATTTAAGCTTGTGGCGCTGCAAATGATGCGTAGCTCATGAGCAAAAGTTCTTTCTCAAAGATCAGCTAGGTCACCATCCTCACTGTTGTTTTGACAATTCTGTCTTGACTGCGGGGATACTCAAAGGTCGCGTTTTGCCGCCTGCTTTGGGAATTTCTACCAGCCGCGCCACTTTTTGTCTGTACTTTTTTGTTCTAGATTTTTCGCCAATTCGCTCAAATACACCAATTCATTGGTCGCAAATACTTCTATGCTTTGCCAGACTATGCCTGCAACTCTCTTATTCGCTTTAACTTGTTGCCAAACTGCTTGCAGGTCTGAAAATCCAATCAAGGAGTTTTCACGTGGGTATCAGCGCCAGAAACGTGTACCAGGGCAAGGTCAGCGTCCTCAAGGAAGGGCCAATCAACGCGAAGATCGAAATCACCACGGCAGACGGCGACAAGATTGTGGACACACTGACTGAACCCAGTGTCAAGTCCCTGGGCTTTCTGTGGGTGCAGATGCTGTGGCGGTGGTAAAGACCCCTTGGGTGCCCCTGCTGGCAGGCACACCTGAATACCGCTTGGGAGCCCGCAATCAGCTCAAGGGCACCGTCCGTGGCTTTGTCATGCGAGGTGTTGACTGCTAGTACATCAACACGCAAGTTTAGAAACATAGTGACGACCTAGTTTTTTGTCGACATCCTGCCAGGTGAAGTTCCATTCGATGGTTCGCTTTTGCTCGTTGCGGGCTTGCTGCAAGGAAGCAACCTCAGACTCAAGTACGAATGGCACTTACTTTGGCTTCCAGTCGTGACCATGTATCTTGATTTTCCGGCGAGCGATGGCACGCGGAACCTTTAACCACGGGTAGGGTTTGGGTCGTCGTTTTCTCATGCGTGGCTCCATGCG
>Ga0208863_1000538_pt1 | contig 34490 bp, 32 predicted proteins | sample RifOxyD3_FD_184040 | JGI IMG/M metagenome (GOLD analysis project Ga0208863, IMG submission 184040) | Soil microbial communities from Rifle, Colorado - Rifle Oxygen_injection D3 (SPAdes) | ecosystem: Environmental > Terrestrial > Deep subsurface > Rock core/Sediment | place: Rifle, Colorado...
GTTATTATGCGCCATGGCTCGGATCTCCTTGGTTTTGTTATTGTTTCCGCAAAAACAATATAACACATGGAGCTCTCCGAGCCTTCTATTTATCCGATTTTGCTTACAAATTTATAAGACAGCAGTGATTTCCATTATTTTTCAGAAAAATAGTGAAGATATATCGGAATGCTCTGGCGAGCTTGATGGTAATTATATCAAGGTAATGAATGTGCTTAGCAGCCATACGACCATTCATCATTTTTCAACTTTAGTTCCATACAAGAAGGTGTTTGCCAATGTCCTTGCTGCGATCAATGAGCAGATTGGATTACGAACATCAAATTTTAGTAACGAAAAGGCTATCATTGACACAGTCATCTCAACAGAACTTCATAAGAAAATAGAATAAAAAGCATAACAAGCGCATCAACGCAGACGGCGGGGACGCGCTGTTTTTTTACCCAAGTTCAGTGGCCGCCGCTGGTTATGCTGGTCGTTAGCCCGTCAGGACGTAACCCGACAATTGAGATCGCTGAGTCCGCCGTCTAAGCCTATGTCGGGTTTCGCTTTGCTCTACCCGACCTACCATTGCATGCTTTACCACTGCATGCATAACCAGCACCCAAAGGAGGTGTTCCCATGAAAGTACTCATCGTCTATTACTCCATGTACGGCCACATCTACAAAATGGCCCAGGGTATCGCGGAAGGAGTCCGTTTGGTCGAGGGGGCCGAGGCCGTGCTGCGGCGGGTTCCGGAAACGCTTTCCGAACCGGTGCTGGAAAAGATGGGCGCGACCGCAGCGCAGAAAGCGCAGGCGCAGGTGCCGATCTGCACGGTGGAGGAACTGGCGGCAGCTGATGCGATAATCTTCGGTACCCCCACCCGCTTTGGCAATATGTGCGGGCAGATGCGGCAGTTTCTCGATGCTACCGGAGGTCTATGGTTAAAGGGCGCCCTGGTCGGCAAGGCAGGCAGCGTCTTCGCCAGCTCCAACACCCAGCATGGCGGCCAGGAATCAACAATCCTGAGCTTCCACAACACCCTGCTCCATCAAGGCATGGTCATCGTCGGCCTGCCCTATACCTTTGTGGGGCAGTTGACCATGGAGGGGATCAGCGGCTGCTCCCCCTATGGCGCTTCCACCATCGCCGGGGGTGACGGCAGCCGGGTTCCCAGCGAGAATGAGCTTGCCGGGGCGCGTTTCCAGGGCGAACACGTGGCCAAAATCGCCAAAAAGCTGGCGGCTTGAGCAGACACAAGTTAAGATCTGCTTATCAAGCAATCTCAACGAAATCTTTAGTTCCTATACCGTTAAAACCCCATTGTCACGCCGCCGAGCACCGGAGAGGCTGCCGAAAAGGGCTTTGCACTGTTTGAGGCGAAGCCGAGTTTGCAAAGCCCCGGCAGCATCGAGGAGCACAGGGAATCCCGCCAACGGCGGGACAAGTGGCGGGGTGCCCTTTCTTTTTGGTTCTTTTTCTTTGGGCACGCAAAGAAAAAGAACAGAAGGATAAAGCTTATCCGGGTGCTGAAATTACTTGGCATTCACAATCTTAAAGAGTACCCCGCAATACCAATGTCCGAAGACCATATCTGGCAAACCATGATCCAAACCGGCGAATTGGGCCACCACCAGGTCCACTTCTTCCCCTGCACAGCCTCGACCAACGACCTCGCCCTGGCTCTCTGCAACACCGGCGCCCCGGACGCCACCCTGATCGTGGCCGACAGCCAGAGCGCGGGCCGGGGCCGCCTGGCGGGCCGAACCTGGCATTCACCTCCCGGCACCGGCCTCTATTTCTCCCTGATCCTGCGCCCGCGCCTTGCCCCGGCAGATTTCCCCAAGCTCACCCTGGCGGCGGGCCTTGCCCTGTGCAAGGGGCTGGAAAGCCAAACCCAGTGCCAGCCTGGGCTGAAATGGCCCAACGATCTTTTTTTGCACGGTAAAAAATGCGGCGGCATTCTTACGGAAACTCAAGGCTTGGCCGGAGCCGGCCAGACCGCGGTGGTGATCGGCATCGGCCTCAATGTGAACACCCCGGCGGAGGCTTTTTCCGAAGAACTGCGCGCCAAGGCCACCTCGCTCTCGGCAACGACCGGCGACCTTTACGACCGCACCCTCCTGCTTGCGGCCATTCTTGCCGAACTGGATCTGGCGGTGGCCAGACTGGAGCAGGGGGATTTCCCCGCCATCCTCGCCGAATGGCGGCAACGGGATATCCATGCCGGGCAGCAGGTCTCCTGGGTGAACACCCAGGGAAGGATAGTCACCGGCATCTCCCTTGGCCCGGACGAAGAGGGCTTCCTCCATATCCGGGATGGCCAGGGCCTAGTCCACTCCGTTATCTCCGGGGATATCTCCCTGGCCCAGAAATAAAACTGAAGGGAGCCCCCCGTCTGCCATGATTCCCCGCCCGATCCAACACCTGCTGCTGGCCGCGCTCCATGACGCCTTTGCCCAGTGGGCGCACCCCTTTGCCTTTGTCTGCCGCAAAGGGTGCGCCACCTGCTGCACCCGGAGTGTCACCATGACCAGCTTGGAAGGGGATGGGATCATGACCTTTCTGGCCGAAGGGGATCGACTCTCCGAGCTGGCCGCGCCCGCATTTCAGCCGACTGCGAGCCGGATGGGCCGGACGGGGCAGTATACCACCAACACCTTCGTCGCCGCCCATTTGAGGGGCGAGTCCGTGGAAGAGGCGGACAACTGGGATCTGCGCCCCTGCCCGTTTCTCAAGGAGAAAAGCTGTTCCATTTACCCGGTGCGGCCCTTTGGCTGCCGGCTCTTTGCTTCCCTGGACCCCTGCGCCGCAAGCGGGGTGGCCGAGATGCCGCCGGGGTATCTCGCCGGGGCGACCGCCCTACTGCAATATATCGAACATCTGGATAACAACGGCTTCTGGGGCACCATGGTGGATGTGCTGGCCGGGCTGCACAGCGGGCAGGCCGACGGCTGCGGGGAACCAAACGCACCTATCCCAGGCTTCCTCATCGCCCCGGACGAACGCACCATTGTCGAGCCGCTCCTTGAGGGGTTGCTCGCCATGGAGGTCGAGGGCCGCCCCTTTGCCCAGTGGCTTCAGGTTTCCCGCCCCTGAACGAGCCAGGGTTGAATGCCCCTCGCATCGTCCCGCCTGGAGCCTTAACCCGCAACAAAAAAAGGCTCCTTCCCAGCCGGGAGGCGCCTTTTTTTGTTTGCGGAAAAGCGATGACTTAGTAGCGGTAATGGTCTGCCTTGTAGGGGCCAGTCACCGGCACGTCGATATAGGCGGCCTGGGCCTTGGAAAGCTCGGTGAGATGCACGCCGAGCTTCTTGAGATGGAGGCGGGCCACCTTCTCGTCCAGAACCTTGGGCAGCACATAAACCTTCTTCTGGTACTTTTTGGCGTTGGCGAACAGCTCGATCTGGGCCAGCACCTGATTAGTGAAGGAGGCGGACATCACGAAGCTGGGGTGGCCGGTGGCGCAGCCCAGGTTCACCAGACGGCCTTCGGCCAGCAGGGTAATCTTCTTGCCGTCGGGAAAGACGATGTGATCGACCTGGGGCTTGATGTTTTCCCAGGTGTACTTGCGCAGGGAGGCAACGTCGATTTCGGAATCGAAATGGCCGATATTGCAGACAATGGCCTCGTCCTTCATGGCCTTCATGTGGGCGTGATTGATGACCTTCTCATTGCCGGTGCAGGTGACGAAGATATCGCCCTGGCTCGCGGCCTCTTCCATGGTCATTACCCGGTAGCCTTCCATGGCCGCCTGGAGCGCGCAGATCGGGTCGATCTCCGTTACCCAGACCTGGGCACCCAAGCCGCGGAAGGCCTGGGCGCAGCCCTTGCCCACGTCGCCGTAGCCTAAGATCACCGCGAGCTTGCCGGCCACCATTACGTCGGTGGCGCGCTTGATGCCGTCCATCAACGATTCGCGGCAACCGTAGAGGTTGTCGAACTTGGATTTGGTCACCGAGTCATTAACGTTCATGGCCGGGAAGAGCAGGCCGCCCGCCTTCTCCATCTGGTAGAGGCGATGCACCCCGGTGGTGGTTTCCTCGGTCACCCCGCGGATGGCCTTGGCGGCAGCGGTCCACTTCTTGTTATCCGCGGCGAAATCCTGCTTGAGCACGGCCAAAACTGCCTGCCACTCCTCATTATCGGTCTTCTTGGCCGCAGGCACCTTGCCTGCCTTCTCGAACTCGGCGCCCTTGTGCACCAGCAGGGTGGCGTCGCCGCCGTCGTCCAAAATCATGTTGGGCGGGTTGCCGTCCGGCCAGGTCAGGGCCTTTTCGGTGCACCACCAGTATTCCTCGATGGTTTCCCCTTTCCAGGCATAGACCGGAACACCGGTTGCGGCAATGGCAGCGGCGGCATGGTCCTGGGTGGAAAAGATATTGCAGGAGGCCCAGCGCACCTGGGCGCCCAGGGCAACCAGGGTTTCGATCAGCACCGCAGTCTGGATGGTCATGTGCAGGGAGCCGGAGATCCGCGCGCCCTTGAGGGGCTTCTTGGCGCCAAACTCCTCGCGCAGGGCCATGAGGCCCGGCATCTCGGTTTCCGCAATCATGATTTCCTTACGGCCCCAATCGGCCAGACTCAGATCCGCAACCTTGAAATCGGCCTGCTTTTTGGCCGGAACTTTTTTTGCTATTGCTTTCATCTCTGTTTTCTCCTAACCGCACCTTGGCGTGGGGGATGGTTTTTTTTATAATCCTTATACAAATAGATGAGGAACGTAAATGTTCAGCAGTGCCGTAGATGCGCGTGTCAGTCGTCGGCAGAAGTGTCCGACCAAGAGGCCTGCGAAGTGTGCTGTTGCACACGAGCAGACCGATGACAAAGCAGGTGCGGTGCTGCTGATTATTTACATTTAATTCCGGCGGCATCTTTCAGGAGCTCGGCCTTGTCGGTACGCTCCCAGGTGAACTCTTCCCGCTCCCGGCCAAAGTGGCCATAGGCGGCGGTCTTTTTGTAGATCGGACGCAGAAGGTCAAGGTGCTGGATGATCGCCTTGGGCCGCAGATCAAAATGCGCATCAATGAGCGCCTTGATCCGTTCATCGCTGATCTTGCCGGTGCCAAAGGAGTTGACATTGATGGAAACCGGCCTGGATATGCCGATGGCATAAGCGATCTGTACCTCGATCTCAGTGGCGATTCCGGCGGCTACCAGATTTTTGGCCACATAGCGGCCCATGTAGGAGGAAGAGCGGTCCACCTTGGAAGGATCCTTGCCGGAAAAAGCGCCGCCCCCATGGGAGCCCATGCCTCCGTAAGTGTCAACGATGATCTTGCGACCGGTTACCCCGCAGTCGCCTACCGGGCCGCCGATAACAAAACGTCCGGTGGGATTGATAAAGAACTTGGTGTTCTTGTCCACCATCCCGGCTGGAATGATGACCTTGATGATCTCCTCCATCACTCCTTCCTTGAGATCTTCATAATCAACCTCCGGGGAATGCTGGGTGGAGAGGACAATGGCCTCGACCCGCTTGGGTCTCTTGTTTTCGTATTCAATGGTGACCTGGCTCTTGGCATCCGGCCTCAGCCAGGGGAGAATCCCGGCCTTGCGCACCTCGGCCTGCCGTTTTACAAGCCGGTGGGCATAGGTGATGGGCATGGGCATCAGCACCTTGGTTTGGTCGCAGGCAAAGCCGAACATCAGCCCCTGGTCGCCGGCACCCTGATCCAGGTCTATCCCGGAGCCTTCGTTGACGCCCATGGCGATATCGGCGGACTGCTTGTCAATGCTGGTGAGCACGGCGCAGGATTGCCAGTCAAACCCCATATCTGAGGAATTATAACCGATTTCCCGTACTGTTTCCCGCACCACCTGAGGCATGTCCACCCAGGCTGAGGTGGTGATCTCGCCGGCGATTATGGCCATGCCGGTGGTGACCATGGTTTCACAACCGACTCTGGCGTACTTGTCCTGGGTCAGAATGGCGTCAAGAATCGCATCCGAGATCTGGTCGGCAACCTTATCCGGATGGCCTTCTGAAACAGACTCCGAGGTAAAGAGATAATTTGACATTTCAACTCCTCATGCTTTTCGGTTAGAACAACAGGCTGCGCGGCAGCCGCGAAACTTATTACTTTTACTAAAATACAGGGAGATGTCAACGATAAACCCTATAATAGAACAGGGAATACCTTATTTGCAACCGGCAGATATCCTTTTTCCAGGGCCTTTACCGCGGCAAAAAGTTCCGCGTTGACCGGCGCGGCAATCCCCAACCGGAGGGCCTCTTCCAGCACCGCGCCGTTGATGGCCTCGATTTCGGTTTGCCTTTTGGCCCGCACATCCTGAAGCATGGAGGAAATATTGCCTGCCGTGGCCTGACAGACCGCGATGGTCCTAGCCACCGGATCCGGGGCAATAGCAATCCCCTTGGCCTTAGCGACGCTGGCAGCTTCCAGCACGGCAGCCCGCAATAAGCCGAGCGCTTCCGCCTTTTGCAGAAGAGCGCCGTTTTCGCAGCGATAAATGGCGGTTAGGGCATTGATCCCCACATTAATCAGCAGCTTGTTCCATACCTGGGGCAGGATATCCGCCTCAACCCGCACCGTAAGGCCCGCCATCCGGAAGAGTTTCGCCGCCCCCTGCAAGGCAGGCCTTGCCTGCGGCGAAGCTTCGCCAAGAAAACCGAGACTGGTTGCCCCCGCCCCCCCGAAACGCACCTTTCCCGGTCCGAACAGATGGGCGCCCAGGGAGGTAACCGCCAGTCCCATGGCCCCGGAAAGCTCCTCGCGGCGGAGAACCGGCAGATGAGCGATGCCGTTTTGCCAGGCAAGCAGCAGGCTGTTTTTCGTAAGCAGAGGAAGAAGGGAGGGAAGGGTTTGGCCAAGGGACGGAGATTTGACGCAGAGCAGCACCAGATCCACCGGCCCGATCCGCTGGGGGTCGGCAGTAGCCTGAATGGAAAAATGTTCTATTTGACCATCGCGTTCAAGGACAAGGCCCGAATGCTGGAGCAAGGCAGCCCGTTGGCTGTCATGGTCCAGCACCCAGATTTTCTCTCCGCTTATCCGGCAGAGGACGGTCGCCAACAGACAGCCCAGGGCGCCCGGGCCGACGATGGCGACCGTCTTGGGTGGAGTGTCCCGCATGGTTGGCGGTTAACGGGTAATAGTCACATCTTCAACAATGACCGCATAGGTGTAACCGCCGCCAAAGTCCTTGTTCGCGGCAAGCACGCCTTCCACCGTAACGATATTACCCTTTTCCGCCTTGCCGGCCGAGGTCACCACCAGATCATGGGTATTCTTTGCGGAATTACCGGTGCCATCCTGCAGATGCAGCCAGTTTTTCCCCATAATCTGCGGAGAAAACTTGACCACCTGAGCCTTGATTTTCACCTTTTTGCCGTTGAGGCTGGCGGCTTTGCCGAAAACATCCGCAACGGTATAAGCGTTCCCGCCAGTAGCCTTGGCAACCTTCAACTCCGCAAAAGGCACCACAGCCTTAGCGCTGCCCGGCGACACTGGCTCCGCTCCTGCGGTCGCGGCGCCCCCCTCTTTCTGCATGGCTGCACCAAAATCTTCGCCAGCAGCCGCGGGCTTTGCGGCTGCATTTCCACCTTTTCCTGCAAGACCTGAGGCAAAAACAATTTTTTCAAAGGTACGATTCAGGCTCTTGCTGGGGAAATTCTGCATGATCTGCCCTTCGGCAACAGTACACGCATCGCCTACAGCAATCTTGGTCCCCGGCATAGCTACCCAGGTATCACCCTTTTCGCCGGCAATAAGAACATAAGTATAACCACCGCCCTCGAGTACCTCCTTGGCCTTTCCCTGAAGGGGGAAACCGGGCGCGGCCACCTGCTTGCTCCCGCCGTCCACCGCAGCCTTATCCGCCGCCTTATTCTCGGGTTTTTGCTTATTACAGGCAACAAGCGCCACCAGGCACAACCCGCCCACCAAAAAATTCCGCCATCTCATTGTCTCACCCATACGCTCAACACTCCTCCCTCTATTCATTTTTCAAGATATAAAAAACGCACTGCAGCCTTTCTGCCATGCGCCAACCATCTTTTCCCAAGACAACTACCCTGGAAAAAAGTTCGCATTATTTTCCGCCGCCAACCTTCCGGATGATCTCTTTATTCGTAAGCGATCACAGGGCACCACATCTTGCGACGATCGGTCCGGCTCACGTACAAAAGTACGCATCGCCGTCCCGCTTGCCGCAACCTGCACCACCCTATGACCGCTTATTTCGTGGTCCTTTGACCTCTTGGGGCATCCCCCGTGATCCGTTACCTTTATTCGCTTCCTTGCCCTCGTACAGGTAGGTCAGCTTGTCACCCTTGACCCCGATCCGCACCATGCCCCCCTTGACCAACCGGCCAAAGAGCAACTCTTCGGTCAAGGCATCCCCAACCTCTTGCAGGATAAGCCGTCTGAGCGGCCGCGCCCCGAATTCCGGCGCGTAGCCCTTGGCCGCCAGCCAGCTCCGGGCGCCGGGGCTGAGGCTGATCGTCACCTTCCGCTCGGCCAACTGAGCTTGCAGCTCCGCGATCATCTTGTCAACGATTCGTTCCATGAGCCTGGCATCCAGGGCGTTGAAGGTGATGGTCGCGTCCAGCCGGTTCCTGAATTCCGGGGAGAAGAGATTTTTCAGGGCGCGGTCGTTTTTGCCCCGGCTGTCCCCGGTAAAGCCGATGGTCCGTTCGCTCAACTCGCGGGCTCCGGCATTGGTAGTCATGATCAGGATCACATTGCGGAAATCCGCCTTACGTCCGGTATTGTCGGTCAGGGTCGAGTGATCCATGACCTGGAGCAAGATGCTGAACAGGTCGGGGTGGGCCTTTTCGATCTCGTCGAGCAGGAGCACACTGTAAGGATGCTTGCGGATGGCATCGGTCAAAAGCCCGCCCTGGTCAAAGCCTACATAGCCGGGAGGCGCGCCGATGAGCCGGGAAACCGCATGTTTTTCCATATACTCGCTCATATCGAAGCGCTCAAAATGCACGGACATCGCCGCGGCCAGCTGCTTGGCCACCTCGGTTTTTCCCACTCCGGTGGGTCCGGCAAAGAGGAAAGAGCCGGTGGGCCCTTCCGTCTGCTTCAGTCCGGCACGGGAACGCTTTACCGCCGTGACCAGGGCGCTGATCGCCTGATCCTGCCCGAAGATGGACTTTTTCAGCACCTGATCCAGCTCCCGGAGATGACTCAGATCGGAGCCGCTAAGGCTTCGCGCCGGAATCCGGGCCAACCGGGAGACCACCTTTTCCACATCGCGCACCGTCACCGTCCGCCGCTTGTCCGTTGGCCTCGCGGCGAGGCGGAAGGCGGCGCCGATCTCGTCCAGGACGTCGATGGCCTTGTCCGGCAGAAAACGATCGCTGATGTAACGGCTGGCCAGTTCCGCCGTAGCCTTTACCGCGGGGGCCGAGTAAGTGATGCCGTGATGCTCCTCGTAACGGGGCAGCAACCCTTGCAGGATGGCATAGGTCTCGGCCACGCTCGGCTCCTCGACGTCGATTTTCTGAAAACGCCGGGACAGAGCGCGATCCTTTTCGATGTAGTTCTTGTATTCCTCATAGGTGGTCGAGCCGATGCAACGGAGCGTCCCGGCCTGCAGGGCTGGTTTGAGCAGATTGGAGGCATCCATACTGCCGCCGCTGGTGGCGCCGGCCCCGACAATGGTATGGATCTCGTCGATGAAGAGAATGATGTGCGGCTCTTGTTCCACCGCGGAGATGACCGCCTTGAGCCGCTGCTCGAAATCCCCCCGGTACTTGGTGCCGGACAGCAGACCGCCCATGTCGAGAAGGCGAATCTCCACTCCCAGCAACAGATCCGGCACCTTGCCTTCATGCACGTGCAGGGCCAACCCTTCAGCAATGGCGGTTTTTCCGACCCCCGGCTCACCCACCAGCAAGGGATTGTTCTTGCGCCGGCGGCATAAGGTCTGCATCACCCGCTTCAATTCAGGACCCCGGCCGATCAGGGGATCAATCAACCCTTGGGCGGCCCGCTCGCTGAAGTTGATGGTATATTTTTCCAGGGCCTCGTGTTCCTTGGTTTTTTCCGCGCCCTTCTCGTCAGCCTTCTTTTCCTCCTGGGGTCTTTCTTCCTTTTCCAGGCCATGGGAGAGATATTCGGTCACATCCAGCTTGCTGATTCCCTCGGAATGGAGGAAATACACCGCGAAAGACTCGGCCTCGGCAAAGATGGCGGCCAGGACATCCCCGGCATCCACCTCTTTTTTGCCGCAGCTCTGGACGTGGGCAATGGCCCGCTGCAAGACCCGGTTGAAACCGAGGGTCTGGACGGGGTCGTGGGGCAGGCCCGCCTTGACCATGGGCAGGTTGGAAGCAAAAAACTCCTCCAGCCTTTTCTTCATCCCCTCGGGATCGCCGCCGCAGACCACAATGGCTCTGGCAGCCAACTCGTCATCCAGCAGGCCGTAAAGAATATGCTCCACCGTCACATGTTCGTGCCGTCGGATCTTTGCCTCCCGGATGGCTCGCACCAAGGCTATTTCCAACTTTGCATTTATCATTTCGCGCTCCTCACGGGAAACCCGTTATGTCTTTTCAAAGGAACATCTTAAAGGATATTCATTCTTGCGGGCCAGGTCGGACACCATAATCACCTTGGTTTCCGCCACGTCACGCGGGTAAATCCCCGCCACCCCCCGGCCCTGCTCATGGACATTGAGCATGATCAGGGTGGCCTCTTCCACGCTCTTCTGAAATATTGTTTCCAATACCATTACCACGAAATCCATGGTGGTATAATCGTCATTATGCAGCAACACCTTGTACATGGAAGGACGCTTGGTCTGCTTCTTTTTTTCGCTGACAACCGCACCTTCACTCTCCCTGCCCGCAGCACCCATGCTTCCTTTGCTCCCCTTGCCATCAATTACAGCCGTTTCTTTTTGATAACAATAACCATCTTTTTTTGATCCGCACGCCTGCCGCCCATCTTTTCAGGAATGGTTACGAAATAACCATCCCTGTGACCTCAGCGGCCCACGGCGGCCTGCCTGGCCCGCTCCGAAGCCCGCAGGACGGAAAAAAGAAAATCATCCAGGATCAGATATTCCGGCAGCCCGGAGCCTTTCAGCCGGTATTCCGCGGCCAGCAGGTCGATTCTCGCCTGTTTCAAGGCCGCCAGGGTAAACCGCTCCGCCTGCTGAAAACTCTTGTACACGGCAAAGGGATGCCCGGCCAACGCCTTCTCCTTCTGGCCAAGGGCCTCTTGCAGCTGCGGCAGAAGCCCCTTTTGAAAGGCGGCATAGGAGATCCCCTCGGAATAGGCGAAGGAAGGATGCTCGATGATGGCGCGCACCAGCAGCAGCTTGCGCAAAAAATTACGCAGCCCTGCCACCACGATGAGCGGATGCACTCCGTTTTCCTGCAACCTCTGGGAGATGGTCAGGGAAGCGGCCAGGTCATGATTGCCAAAGGCTTCGTTCAGCTCGTACAACGCCTCTTCCCGGGTCCGGCCGACCATGGCGTTGAGATCGTCCATGGTGATGATCTCGGCCTCGCCCACAAACATGGCCATCTTTTCCGCCTCCATGGCCACGGCCACCGGCTGAAAGCCCACCCGTTCCAAGAGTACCGGCAAGGCCCGCGGCTCCAGCCTCTTACCCAAACGGGCCAGGCTCTGCTGGACAATCTCCTTGAGCAGGGCATCTTGATCCTTGCGCGCCACGGAACTACCCCCGCTGTCCACGGAAAAATCAACAACCACGCAGTTTTTTTCCAGATACCTGAATAGTTTTTTGCGCTTGTCTGCCGCCTCGGCCAGCAGAATCAGGGTGTTGCCCGGCGGAATCCCCGTCTCCAGGGCGGCCATCAACAGTTCCGCCCCCTCGACCTTGGGTGCGGTCACAGCGATTGCCCCTTCACTTGCCACGCATGCCTCCTGCACCCAGGCAAGATCATCGGGTTTGGCAAAACCGAACAGCTCCTGCCAGTGGCCTGGAGAACAGGCGGCCAGCTCCTCTTTCTCCCAATCCGCCGGGACAAGCTCGGCCAGGGCCAGCATCTGACCCAGGAAACGCATGGCCTTCTTGGGTTCTTTCCCCTCCCAGCCCTTGCGCGCCTTGTCCCAAAGGGCGCCGGCCACCACTTTGGAATAGAGGATCTGGGAGTCCATCACCCGAATAACCTGCCTGGTGCCAAACAGGCTGTAGGTTTTGAGCAGGTTGACCGTGGCGCCCACCTCTTCCTGATCGCCGTCAATGACCCTCAGGCTGGTCTGCCGGCTGGCCTCATCGGGCAGCAGACGGCAGACCAAGTCGTTGGCGATCTCCTGGCAGAGAAAGCGTTCGCCGAACAGCAGGTAGACCGGCGATACCTGCCCGCGCCCCACCTCCTTGAGTAGCGCAGGCACTTCCTGGCGTTTATAAACCGTCATCCATTTTCCTCAAGCACCCATGGCCGGACGCGCTTCTTGTTGACTGGCCCTACCCTTGTTGCTAATCTTAAATTATTCAGCTTGGCGCCGGAAAGCCGAGGGCCGTAACTGTTAAGCAGGGCCGGAGATGCGCGAAAGAGGTCGGCGAAGTGGCTGGTGCATCTGATCTGGCCGATGACAACGCAGAGGCGGTGCGGCTGGACAGTTACAAATTCAGTCATTCACCGGGGTGGTTGTCAAAGTACCAAAACCACCGGACTGTAACCGTTCAGCAGTGCCGCAGAGTTGGACAAGCGGACCGGCGATGCGTACCTCGTGTACGTAAGCCGGGCCGATCGTCCGAAGATGTGGTGCTGCTGAACGGTTACCAAATTTAGTACCGTGTCTCGTTGCCATTGTCACTGAAAAAAATCCCCGGCAAGCACGGCGGACTTTAGCAACAAGACCATCTCCCAAAAGGACGACATGACGCCATCCATCGTGGAAAAGACAGGGGTACTCGTCGGCGGCTCCGGCCTGATCGGCGGCGCATTGGTGTATTATTTCAAAACCCGGGCAGAGGGCAGGTTCAACGTTCTTGCTCCCAACAGCAAAAAACTCAGTCTGCGCGACCCGGACGACATCCGCCGCTACTTTGAAAGGGCCAAGCCCGCCTTTATCATCAATTGCGCCATTGCCGCCATCGACAGCGACCCGCAGCTTGCCTACGAGATCAACTATCAAGGCACGGTCCACCTGGCCAAAGCCGCTCAGGAGCTGTGCATCCCCTATATCCACCTGAGTTCGGCCGCGGTCATGCCGCCCGGCCTGAATCTGAGCGAAGAAAGCCGGCTGCCCCTGTGCCCGGAGCTGCCCAACTACACCAAGGCCAAACTCATGGCCGAACTTACCCTTGAACACTTACGCAGGGACCAGGGACTTGATTACACCACGATCCGGCTGGGCATCGTTTATGGGGCCCACGACCACAAGATCCAGGGTTTTCATCGGTTGTTTTTCGCCATTGTCGACCGATCCATGCCGGTACTTTTTACCAGACAGGAGACCATGCACTCTTATTCCAGTGCCCGGAAGCTGCCTTATTTTATCTCCCATGTCCTGAACAACCGGCCAGAATTTTCCGGCCAGACCTACAACTTTGTTGATCCCAACCCCGTCTCCCTGGGTCAGCTAATCCTCACCATCAAATCCTATCTCGAACTGAAAACCCCTCGGGAGATCTACCTGCCTTTCCCCGTGGCAAAATTCGGCATGGGGGTCATGGCCCGGCTAGTACGGCTTATAACCAGGCTGGGCATCGATGCCCGGATGCCGGCCGAGCTGATGTTTTTAAAAAATTTCTACGAGACCCAAACCCTGTCTGCCGCCAAGCTGCGAAATTCAAGCTTTGTCGATCCCGACCCGGAGGCGACGATCTTCACCGAACTCCCGGCCCTTATCGAATATTATGTGACCCGCTGGGAGCACCTGAACCTCATCGAGCCTTTCAACAAGGATTTTTTTGACCCCCGCAAGCGGGCCGAGGAATTTCTTTATACCCCGGAACAGCTTCTGCAGAAAACCCACCAGGAAAGCTACCAGGCTTTTCTCAAGCAATGCCCTCTGGTCAGATCAGGGCAAGAGGGGGCCTAGTCTAACCGGCGCGGTTTTTCCTGGTTTTCACAGGGGGGGGGGAGGTTGAGGAAGATGCCGGGATGACTGCCGCAAGGCCTGTCATCCCGGTTATATTCTGCGGAGAGAAATTTTTCTAAGCACTAAAAATCTTCAAAATTCCCAGCATCTTCAAAGGGGATGATCTGCTTTGCCTCGGGCAGAGGTGCTTTTCTCCGGGGCGCAGCCAATTTCCCCGCCGGCAGCCCGGCAGAAGGCCGCCTTGGCTTTCTCGGCAGGAGCGGCCGCGGAAGAGACGACCTTCCGGCGTCCGAAGCCTCTATGCTCTTCACCCCCACAATCTCGGCCAGGGCCTGCACCAGCCCATTGAGCTCCTTGGCCTGACCGGAAAGCTCCTCGCTTGCCGAGGCCGCCTCTTCGGCGATCGCAGCGCTGGCCTGGGTAACCTGGTCCACATCGGAGACGGCAAGATTGATCTGACTAACGCCTAGGACCTGCTCATCGCTGGCTACGGTGATTTCCCTGGCCAGACTGCTTACCTGTTTAACCCCCTCGACAATCCTGCCAAGAATCTCCTTTACTTCAGCCGCCGCAACCACGCCGTTGCCGGCATTTTTCTGGGATTCCTCGATAAGCTGGGCCGTTTGCTTGGCCGCCTCGGCGCTGCGCAGAGCCAGAGAGCGAACCTCGTCCGCCACCACGGCAAAGCCGGCGCCAGCCTCACCGGCCCTGGCCGCTTCCACAGCGGCGTTCAAGGCCAGCAGATTGGTCTGGAAGGCGATCTCGTCAATGGTCTTCATAATGATCGCGGTCTGATCCGCAGACTTCTTGATGCTGTCTATGGCGTCGGTCATCCGCACCATGCGGGTTTGGGCAACCTCGGCCGAGCTTCTGGCATCTTCAGCCATCCGGCTGGTCTGCGTAACATTTTCGGCGTTCTGTTTGCTCATGGAAGAAACCTCTTCCAGAGCCGAGGAAGTCTCTTCAAGGCTCGCCGCCTGCCGAGCTGCGCCGTCGGCCAGCTCGTGGCTGGAGGCGGAAACCTGGCCGGACGCATCAAGCAGGTTGTCCGCGCCACGGGTCAGCTCGCGGATAATCAGACTGATAGGCTTGATCACCGAGGTTGCGACAATACGGATTATCAGGGTGGCGAAGAAAATAGCCATAACAATGAGGCCGAGCGCCACCACCTGCCAGCCTTTGGTCAGGGAGGTACTCAACTGCTGGTCCGCCTGCGCCAAAGACTGGATGACCTCAAAGGCGCCGTGGATTTCCCCTGCCTGCCAGTTTTCCATGGCACCGCCGGTGGGATCAAGCCCTTGACCATTGCCCCAGAGCGCCTGGGAATTTTTCGGGTCGCCATGGCAGAGCAGGCATGTTTCCGTAAGGCGGACCGGCCGGAAATAACGAACGGCATTGAGAGTGGGATCAATCTCGTAGTATTCCGCCAGATTTTTCTCTTCCATGAGCTTGAGGGCCCTGGCTTCCAGCGCGTCGGGCTCATTTTTCGGATTGCGAGGAGAATGCTTCGGGACCTTGAAGGTGTAGCCCCCCTCCTCTGCCTTGCGCATGGCCGCATTCCAGGCGGAGACCACCGGGACCATGGCCAGGACTTTCTCCTTCTCGCCTTCTGCCGCCAGATCCCGAAGCTGCTCGGCCGTAAAGAGTCCCATCTGCCATTTGCTTTCCATCTCATCCCGGGTCGACTCGGCGGTCAAACAGATGGCCCTGGCTTTGTCAGCGTAGGACTGAAGGGTTTTTTCCTTTGCTTCGGAGACATAGAGGCGAAAAAGGATCAAAATGAGAACCGCCGGCAAAAAAACGCCGGCCAAAACAATTTTACCCCGTAACGACCACTGCTTCATATCCATCCGCTCTCTCCCCTGTTTTTTTGTAATCGTTCAGCAGCATCACATCTTCGGACGATCGGCCCGGCTTACGTACACGAGGTACGCAGCGCCGATCCGCTTGTCCAAATCTGCACCACTACTGGACGGTTACAGTCCGGTGGTTTTGGCACTTTGACGACCGCCCTAGGAACGGTTACTGTTTTTTACGAGGCAGGCAAATGCTGTACCTGTCGTCTGTCCGCCCTCGGCGATTGCTTTGCGGCAGTGCCCAACAGCCCTAAACCGCGCAACGCTGCACTTCGGCACTGACCCCAACCTTGCCGTAATTGCTCGCGCCGCACTCGTTCTTGCCCAGATCCATGGTGTCGGCCTCCGCCTGGCTCACCTTGAGCCAACCGCCGTTTACTCTGCGAATTTCCGCATATACTCCCGGCTGCGGCCGCATATTGTCCTGAATGAATTCGGCAAACTTCCTTTCATTCGGCAGCCGGAAGGCGGTGACGTTTTCCCGGAGTTTACCAAGTTTTTCTAAAAAAATCCTGGCGCAATTGGCTTCACTCCAGCTGGTATAATGGCCGGGCAAAACCAACACTTCATCATCGAGCCCCCGCAGACGCAGCATCAGGCTCAGATAAAGCTCTCGCGCCCATTCCTCCCATTTGCCGCCCAGGTCTGGACGGCCGGCGGTATTGATAAAAATAGTGTCCCCGCTCAGGAGGTATTTACCATCAATAAGATAGGAGGTGCTGCCCATGGTATGACCCGGCGTATGCAGGGCGCGGACTTCCGGGCCCTGTTTGGCAAAAGTAAACACCGCGTCATGGGCGACATGTTCGCAGGGGAAGGCCGCTCCTTCAAAATCAAGGCTGTTAACCAGGACCGTACATTCTTTTCCCTCGGCAAGCTGCGGGCTGCCGGAAATATAGTCAGCTTGACGGTGCGTTTCGAAACTTTTTACGATTCTGCTTCCATGCTGTTGAGCGACAGCCTGGTATGCCTCGATATTCCTTGAAGGATCAAAAACCATGGCCTCCTGCTGATAAATAAGCAGGTAGCTGCAGGAGGCCTTCCCTGGGCGGATAAACTGGTACAGAGCATATTCTTCATTTTCACCGGTTACTTTCTTCGGCACCAGGGCGTTTCCCCAATTGACAATACCTTGCTGAAGATAACCGACATCGCTGAAACCATTCTGGCAGAGGAGTTCGGCAACATATTTTGCCGAGCCCTCCTTGGCACAGACTATCCTGATTTTCTCTCCCTTGGGGATACGGGCGATACTGCCCTGCACGTCCTCCATGAAATTAAAGTAGGGAATGTTGATGTAGGGAAAAAACTCCGGGCCCTCAATGCTCCAATTGGCGAAATCCTTTTCATTGCGAACATCAAGCAGGACAAAATCCGGCCCGCCGTTGATCCAGTCAAAAAGCTCATTGGCGGTATAGAGAAACGGTGCTGGTGCTTCCATGGAACCTCCTAATAAAAAGGCTTGTTAAAATTAATAATAATTACTAACTATTAAATTTTAATGCAAACCTTTTTTCTTGAATGCGGGCGCCGTTTCCTCTTTTTGTTCCAACGCGCCTGTGCTATATTTTCACCATGCTAGGATTCTTCCTCACGGAGAATTCGTTTATTCCAAAGGCCTCCACATGACGATTTCCCCAGATCTTGGCAGCCTTCTTGCTTCCATCTCCTTTCCCCTCGCGATTCTTGAAGCGAACGGCGACATCACGGCCTGCAATGGCGCATGGTCCGAAGCGTTACTGCGTCTGCATCTGCACGGCGGACAGACCGGCGATAATGTTGCCGCCCTTTTTCGCACCGCAGAAGAAAACGGGACACGGAATGAAGCGCTCCACGCCTTTCTGGCCGGGCCGGAAAAAATTTTTTCCTGTCCCCTGCCCTTGGCCGGAAACAATGCGGCCCTGCTCCACCTGGCCACGGTGCCGGGAAGTACACCGCGGCGGCTGCATGCCGAGCTCCATCCTTCCGGCACCGATCCCCTGATTCTTGCGAATGCCGAGAAGCTCCAACAACTCCGCCGCCAGCAGGAGATCATCGAGAACCTTCTCCGGATCAGCTTCAACGACACCTCGCTTGCCTCCCAGCTTTCCGCGGCCCTTGGCCTTATCGTCGAGATCCCTTGGCTGCCGCTTGCGGCGAAAGGGGGGATTTTTCTGGTGGACAAAACCAAGCCAAAAACACTGACCCTCTTCGTGCACAAGAACATGGCCCCCTCCCTGTTGCAACAGTGCGGCAGCATCAGCTTTGGTGAATGCCTGTGCGGCAAGGCCGCCGAGGAGCAACGGTTCCTCTTCGCCCCGCATCTCCCCGAGGCGGAAGCCTTCCGCTATGCGGGCTTGGAAGACCAAAGCCACTACATCGTCCCCATTGTCCTGAACAGCCAATTGCTTGGCCTGCTGATGCTCTACGCCGAAATCGGATATCCAGGTGGAGAAAGCGAGCAAAAATTCCTGGAGAGCATCGCCAACACTCTGGCCCTGCTCATCGACCGCCAACAGACCGCGAACCGCCTCCTGGCCAGCGAGGCCAACCTGGCCAAAGCCCAGCAAATCGCCCAACTTGGCTACTGGGACTGGGATGTGCGCCACAACCGCATCACCCGCTCCAAGGAGGTGTTTAACATCTTTGGCACCACCCCCAGCGAGCAGCCTGCCACCTTTGAATATTTTTTGAGCCTGGTCCATCCGGACGACAGGGAAACAGTCAAAGCTGCGCTCCAGACCGCAATGGCAACCAACACTCGCTACAGCCTTTCCCATCGCATTATTCGTCCCGACGGCACTACCCGCATAATCCAGGGAGAAGGAGAAATCACTCTCGCCGAGGATGGCAAGCCCGAACGCATGTTCGGCACGGTGCAGGACATTACCCTCATCAAGAAGAAAGAAGAACAGTTAGCCATGGCCGCCAAGGTGTTTGAAAGCAGCATTGAAGGGATCACCATTACCGATGCCAGGGGGGTGATTCAATCAGTCAACCGGGCCTTTACCCATATCACCGGCTACAGCGAGGAGGAAGCCATAGGCCGGAGACCAAGCATCCTCAAATCTGACCGTCATGACGAGGAATTCTACCGGGCCATGTGGAGTACCCTTATGGCCGAAAAAAAATGGGAGGGCGAGATCTGGAACCGGCGGAAAAACGGCGAAGTATATCCGGAAAGGCTCACCATCACCGCGATAACCGACGAATACGGTCAGGTCACCCACCATGTAGCCGTGTTCCACGATATGAGCGAAATTCGCAGCTACGAGGATCAGCTTCATTTCCACGCCTTCCACGATGCCCTTACCGGCCTGCCAAACCGACTGCTGATGCTCGACCGTTTTCATGTGGCCATCAACCATGCTCAGCGCCTGCACAAGCAGGTGGCGGTTCTGGTGCTCGACCTGGATAATTTCAAGCATATCAATGACAGCCTGGGCCACAACATCGGTGATGTCCTGTTGCAGCAGGTTGCCGAACGGCTGAAGGAGGGAATCGATGCCGGCCATACCATAGGCCATCTCGGCGGCGATGATTTTGCCATTCTTATCGAGCAGTGCGAGGATGAACAAGAGGCCGTGCGCATGGCGGAAAAGGCGATTGCCCTGTTTGCCGAGCCCTTCAACCTGGCCATCTATGAAACCTTTGTCACGGTGACCATCGGCATTACTTTTTTCCCCGGCGACGGCAATGATGCCGACACCCTGCTGAAAAACGCCGAGCTTGCCATGTACCGAGCCAAGGAGGAGGGGAAAAACAAGTACCAGCTTTTCACCACGGCCATGAACGCCAAGGTGGTGCACCGCCTTTCCCTTGAAAACAGCCTGCGCAAGGCCTTGGACCGCAATGAGTTTATTGTTTATTACCAACCGAAGGTGGCCACCGCCACCGGCCGCATGGTGGGGATGGAGGCGCTGGTCCGCTGGCAGAGCGGGGACGGTCGGCTTATTTCACCCCTTGACTTCATCCCCCTTGCCGAGGAGACCGGCCTGATCATCCCCATCGGCGAGTATGTGCTAAGGCAAGCCTGCCGTGACACCAGGCAATGGCTTGAAAAAAACAAGGCTTTAGTTGTTTCGGTGAATCTTTCCCCCCGCCAGTTCATGCAGGAAAATCTGGTGCAAAACATCACGAATATCTTGCAGGAAACAGGCCTGCCTCCCTCCCGGCTTGAGTTGGAAATCACGGAAAGCGCGGTGATGTTCAACGAGGAGGCAGCTCTGGCGAAACTGTTCGAACTAAAAGCTGCGGGGATCCGCCTGGCGCTTGATGATTTCGGCACAGGCTACTCCTCTCTCCATTTCCTCCGCAAATTACCCCTCAACACCCTGAAAATTGACCGCTCCTTTGTCAAGGAATTGCCTTCCGAACCGAACAGCGCGGCCATTGCTTCCACCATCATCGCCATGGCCCAGGCCCTGCATCTGGATGTGGTGGCGGAGGGGGTCGAAAATGTCGCGCAGCTTGATTTTCTCAGCCAGCTCAACTGCACGGAAATTCAGGGCTTTCTTTTCAGTCCGCCGATAACGGCGCTCGCTTTTTCCGCCTTGGTTGAAAAGGATATCCCATTTTCCCTATCCACCTGACCTTTTCGGCAAGCTAACGCTGTCCAGCGGCGGCTTCCATAGAAATCGACAGCAGCTCGGGGCAAGAAACTCAGCCGCCACTCCTTGCGGAGCATGCTCAGAGCCGCGGGAATGAAAGTGGGAGGTTTTCTTGTCCAGTCTCTTAAAAACCGCGATCCCAAAAATGGCACCACTCTCTTTCTTCATTTTTTATGACTTGTGCGGTATATTGGCAGAAACTTTCCCTGGCCGGGGAGCATCAAGCATAAAAAAAGAGGTATCGCCATGCCGTATGTAAACATCCGCCTTGCGGGCACGCTGAGCAGGGAGCAGAAAGAGGAGATGTGCGCAGGAGTGACCAGAGTGATCGCCGAGGTGACCAAAAAACCGGAGGATTCCATCCTGATCTTCGTGGACGAAGATCAGTACGACAATATCGCCAAGGGCGGCAAGCTCATCAAAAAACCTGCCTGATGACCCAACTCTCCTTTCTGAACCAAGGCAAAGACAGGGTCCGCACCCGCTTGCAGGCCCTGCGCCAGGAGCTGCAACAGCATGCCCACCGTTATCACGTGCTGGATGCCCCCACCCTCGCCGATGCGGAGTACGACCGCCTTTTCCAGGAACTGGTGGCGCTGGAGCAGCAGCATCCCGAACTGATCACCGCCGATTCCCCGACGCAGCGGGTGGGCGGGACGCCGCTGGCCAAGTTTGCCACGGTCCCCCACACCGTGCCCATGTTAAGCCTGGAAAACGCCTTTGCCGCCGGCGAGCTGGTGGATTTCGAAGAGCGCCTCTTCCGGTTTTTACAGAGCCGGGCGCCGATCGCATACATGACCGAACCGAAGCTCGACGGGCTGGCCGTTGAACTCGTCTACGAAGAGGGGCTGTTCACCCTTGGCTCCACCCGGGGGGATGGCCAGGTCGGCGAGGAAATCAGCAAAAACCTGAAGACCATCCCGACCATCCCCTTGCGGCTTTTGGCCCAAAATGGGGAAGAGGCTCCCAAGCGCCTTGAGGTGCGGGGCGAGGTCTTTATCGGCCTGGCGGATTTCAAGAGGCTAAATGACGAACGCGGCAAGGCGGGGGAATCCCTTTTTGCCAACCCCAGGAATGCCGCAGCCGGTTCCCTGCGTCAGCTTGACCCGAAAATAACCGCGACTCGCCCCCTTGATTTTTACGTCTACGGGGTAAGCGATCCGACCGCCCTGCCCTGCGCCAATCAGCAGGAGTTACTCAAATACCTTGGCAGCCTCGGCTTCAAGGTCAATCCTCTGGTCCATCTCTGCCGGAACATAACGGAGGTGATCGACCGGTTTGCCGAACTCCGGGAGCAACGGTCAACGCTGTCCTATGATATCGACGGAATGGTGGTAAAGGTCAACGACTTTGCCCTGCAGGAGCGCTTGGGCGCCAAGGCCCGCAGCCCGCGCTGGGCCATTGCCGCCAAGTTTCCCGCCTCCCAGGCCACCACTCGGCTGCGGGCGGTGGAGTTCGGCGTCGGACGGACCGGGGCGATCACCCCGGTGGCCATCCTTGAGCCGGTGCAGGTCGGCGGGGTCATGGTGAGCCGGGCCACCCTGCACAATGAAGATGAGTTGCGGCGGAAGGGCTTGATGCTCGGCGACACCGTTTTGGTCCAGCGGGCCGGCGATGTTATCCCGGAAGTGATCAAACCGATCCTCGAAAATCGAACCGGTCGGGAGCAGCCCATCTGCATGCCCAGATCCTGCCCCGAATGCGGTTTTCCGCTGGTTCGGGCCGGACAGGAGGCGATAACCCGCTGCCCCAATCCCGAATGCCCTGCCCAGCGGGTGCGGGGGTTGATTCATTTTGCCGGCAAGAGTGGCATGGACATAGATGGTCTTGGGAAAAAAGCGGTGCAACAGCTTGTCAGCCAGGGGCTCATCCAGGATATCCCGGATATCTATCAACTTAAGGGCGAAAATCTCGCCGCCCTTGACGGCTGGGGCGAAAAATCGGCGGCCAATGCGCTGCGCGCCATTGAAGCCAGCCGAACCCCCAGCCTGGCCAAATTTCTTGCCGCCCTCGGCATTTGGCATGTGGGCGAAGTAACCGCCCAGCTTCTTGCCCGCCATTTCGCTTCCCTTCCCCGCCTTTTGCTGGCCGGAGAAGCTGATTTTTTACACCTCGAGGGCATTGGTGAACAGGTGGCCACCAGTCTGGTTGATTATTTTCAGGATCCAGCGGTGCGGGAGATGCTGGCCCGGCTGGAGGCTCTGGGGGTCCGCGTTCAGGATGAAAAACAGGCTCTGGAGGGCGGTGGCCCCCTGGCCGGCAGCGTCTTTCTTTTCACCGGCGGACTTGCCCACCTTTCCCGGCATGAAGCCAAGGCCAGAATAAAAGAACTGGGCGGCCAGGTGGCCTCGGGCATCAGCCGCAAGGTAACCCATTTGGTTCTGGGAGACAACCCCGGCAGCAAGCTGACCAAAGCCCGGGAATTAGGCCTGACGGTAATCACCGAGGACGAATTTCTGCGGCTCATTAGCCGTTGATCGCGCTCGGCTCGCCGAGCAAGGCACCGCAGGAGCAGTATGGCAAAAAAAAGAGTGGTGGCTAGAGTTGAGGGAATGGTGCAGGGCGTCTTTTTTCGTGATTATATTCAGAAAGAAGCCAGGCGCCTTGAGTTGAGCGGCTGGGTGCGAAACCGGTCGGACGGCACGGTCGAGACCGTGCTGGAAGGCGAGGCGGCCAATGTTGCGAAAATGATTGCCTGGCTGCACCTCGGCTCACCCCAAGCCAAGGTCCACAAGGTGCTGGTGAACGAGGAACAGCCCTTGGGCGACAAGAGCGCCTTTATCATCCGGTATAACTGAAACAGGCCCAGGGCGAGCCCCACCGCAGCCATCTTAATTGACATTTCCCCCCATCTGCCGTAGAATCCGCCCTTTTATCATAAAGGGGATAATTCCCTTTTTCTGGTGAGGAATGGCATGGAAACCGAAATAGCACCCCCCCGCAGGGTTCCACCAAAAAGCCGGGCGCGCATCCGTTGCCCGCATTGTGGCAACGATACCGATTTCTTCGAGATAGCCGACGAGGTTGTCCTGACCACCCGCTATATCCAGAATGCAGATGGCAGCTTTGTTCAGGAAAGTGACGAGTCACAGGTTCTGGGGGAGATCAAGTTCTTTTGCGGCGAGTGCAACCAGGATCTTTCCGAGTATCACAACCATTTCCTGGAAATGCTTTTCTGAGGGGGCTGGGGGATTTTTCGCTTGTCCGCCTAAACGGGACGGGAAGTTTGTAATTTTGAGCCGAAAAAAAGACAAAAAAAAAGGAGAAGGCAAAAACCTTCTCCTTTTTTCATTCAAATCTGAACGAATCGACTGGCGTGGTTAAAGCTGAGTTGAGCAGCTTGCCTGCTCAAACGAAACTTATACCCTTTGGGTGAATTACACACAACCGGTCGGCTTCGGCAGACCAGCCATTTTACAGGCGCCTTTACCGGGACCGGAAGGGAACAGCTCGTAAATCCGCTTCAACGGGAAGCCGGTGGTCTTGGAAAGGATACGGACCATGGGAGCGATACCGTTCTTCTTGTAGTAATCACGAAGGATATCGATAACCTTGCGATGTTCGTCAGTCATCTCGGTGATGCCCTCAACACTCTTCACGTAGTCAACCCAGTTGTCGTTCCACGCATCCATGTTTCCGGTGAGAAAGCCGTCTTCGTCAACAGTGAAGCTTGAACCATTATGCTCGATTGTAGGCATACTATTCTCCTTCAGTAAAAATTTAACTAAATTATTGTGAAATGTAACGTATTGGCTAATGAAAGATACCACTTATTACTATATGCTTTTCCCTTTGTCAAGCAGAGGCTTTTATTTTTTCCCGCCCCGACCCCCAGGCTAAACACCTTGATTTAACAATGTTTTTTATGCAACCTCGGTTGTCTCAAGCGATCATGCCAACCAGGCGGGAAAATATTTCCGGAACAAAACCCTTCTCTTTTTCAAAGCGAACATCCAGAGTGGTCAGGGGATTGAAATTTTGCAGGGTTAGGCTGGAGCGGGAACGGTCAAACTGATGATTCCAGACAACAATGTCTTCTTCCGTGTGCAGGCCGGGGGCAATGGTCATGCGGAACTCATGGGGGATATCGCTGTTACTCAACAGGTCGATGCTTTTTTGGATCGCTCCCAAATCCACCGGGCCGCCGGCGCAGCGCTCGTATTTGTCCTGCACCAACACCGTCTTGACATCCATGGCCACCATGTCGAGAAGATTGTTCGCAAGCAGCTGGGCCAGCATCTCCGGCCTGCTGCCGTTGGTATCGAGCTTGATCGCCCAGCCCTCTGCCTTGAGCTTGGCGATCATGACGGGAAGACCCGGGGAGAGCGTCGGTTCACCGCCGGAGATGCAGACCCCGGCCAGCCAGTTTTTACGGGTTGCCAGACGGCCCATGATCTCCGCGAAGGGAATGGTCTCCAGGCCTTCCGGGGCCAGGACCAGAGGATGATTATGGCAGAAGGGGCAACGGAAGTTACAGCCACCCACAAAGAGGATGGCGCACAGCTTGCCGGGCCAGTCGATGAAGGAGGTTTCGAGGAACCCCTTTATCTGCGGCAGGTCAACGCTCATAACGACTATTGCAGGGTGCAGCTACCGGCTTCGCAGCCGGCGGCCTGCTTGCCGTGACGTTTGGCGGCTATGCCACGGCTGGCAGCGCGGTCCAGCAACTGGCTTTCGATGTGGCCAAACTCATGCAGGGCGGAAGAATCATCCAGCACCAGAATGGGCAGGCCTTTCCGCGCCTTTTCCACCAAGCCATGCCAGGCAAGGTGGGCCAGGGCACCGGCGTCGTTGTTGCCAAGCACCTCCACCTGAACATCCATGGCGGCAAGATCAAACTGCGTTTTCAGCTGGGCGCAGAGTACACAGTCATCCGTGGTAAACAGTGTCATAGGTTTCCCTCCTTAGTTATTGAAGCGATCGACATTACGGTAGCGGTCGTGCAGCTCACCGAGCTTGCCCTTGTTCCAGCTCGAAATCTTGGTGAAATAGCCGGTGATCCGGGTGATTCCGTCCACGTCTTTCGACTGACAGTAAGGGCAGATTTCGCTCAACCCCCGGCTCGTTTTGCCGCAGGCAAGACAGGCGGTGAACTCCGGAGAAAAGGCGATCTGGTCGTTCTGGGTATACTTGAAGACATTGATCACGAAGCCGGCCAAGGCCTCCTTGTCCGGCTGGGCCTCGCCCAGCCAGATGTGGGTGATGGAACCCGCCTCGATGAGGGGATGGAACAACCCCTCCTTCTCCACCCGGGCTATGGGGCTCATGGTGGCACCCACGTTGAACAAGGTGGAGTTGCTGTAGTAGACCTCCCCCTTTTCCCGATTGCCCAAAACAACCTTTTCCGCCTCCGTGCTGAAATGGGCCAGATCCAGCTTGGCAAAACGGAAGGCGGTGCTTTCTGCCGGGGTCTGCTCCAGGACGAACTTCATGTCCAAGGACTCGGCCAGCTTGTTGCAGACGATGTTCATGTGAGCAATTACCTTGAGACCGAACTTGATGGAGGCGTCCGAATCGTGCAACTCCTGGCCAAGATGGACCCGGATCAGCTCGTTGAGTCCCACCATGCCGATGAGATAGGAGCAGCGGTGCAGCTTGAGGTAGGGCTCGCCGTCCAGATCCATGGCCAGCAGGGAAAGGGGGCCGCCCTTGCCCAGGCTCATCAGCCGTTCGATAAACTTCTTTTTCTGCTCGTGGGCCTTGGCCGCCAGCTGGATCTTTTCGGTGAGCAGGGCAAAAAGCTTGGTGTCATCGCCCTTGGCCTTGAAGGCCAGGCGCGGCAGATTGATGGTGACATTCTGCAGGGCCGAGTAGCGCATCTTCCAGGGCTGCTTGGCATCTTCCAGGTCCGAGGCCTCCAGTTTGAAGCTCAGCCGGCAGCATTCGGAGATCTTGGCCGTGTCGCCCCGGTCAAAGACAAAGTAGGTGTTGCCCTTCACCGAAGCGACCTCGCAGATATGATGCAAAAATTCCAGGTGGCCGTCGGTTTTGAAGAACTTTTCGGTGATATGCACCAGGGGTTTGGGGAAGAAGAAGGGGCGGCCGGCGGCATCTCCCTCTTTATAGACCTCAAACAGCGCCCAGGCAAAGCGCTGCGCCTGCTTTTCGTATTCGCCATAGGTCTTGCCGGTGTAGACCCCACCCGGCCCAATGGCAGGGACATCCACGAAATGCTTGGGTACCTCCCAGTAGATATTGACATCGGAAAAGATCGCCTGCCCGCCTCGGGCCACGGCCTGCTGGGAGAATTCGTAGATCATCATCTGGGCCAGCTGCTTGACCCCGTCATCATCCAATTCTTCCAGATAAGGCGCGTAGAAGAGGTTGATTGCGTCCCAGCCGATGGCCCCGGCAAAATGGCTCTGCAGGGAAGCAGCAAATTTGACCATATGGGCGAGGAGCACCTCGGCATGCTTGGCCGGCTTGGCCATGGACAGGGCATGAGGAAGATTGAGGCCGAATTTCTTGATGTATTCCAGCGACTGGCCGGAGCAATACGGCCGGTCGATAAAGCCCAGGTCGTGCAGGTGCAGATCGCCGCTCAAGTGGGCGTCCGCAACATCCGGGGTAAAGACGTGAAGCAGGGCATATTCCTTCTTGATCCCTTCGGCCAAAGTGAGGTTGGTGGCCTCAGGGCCGTGGGGAACATTAGCGTTTTCCTTGTTGTGCTGGACCAGCAGCTGGTCCACGTCGTAAAGCGGCACCCCGAGACGGGTGTGCATCCGCCGCGCCTCCTCAAGGCCCATCTCCAGGAGCTTGGCGTTGACCATTTCGCGGATCAGCGGGCCGGTGATGGTTTTCACCTTGCCGGCCTGGATGGTCACCTCGATATCGCGGCTGATCTTCTCGGCGGTATCCCGGTCGATAAAGGTCTCGCGCAGCAGGGCATCGACGATGCGCTGCCGGTTCCAGCCGGTCATGTCATCCTGGGAGGAGCGGACAAAGAGGGCAATATCGGTGCTGTCCTCGTTCACTACCCGTTGGGTTCTGGCCTGGACGGTCTCGGCATTGAGCGGCATCACAACTCCCATACCCTTACTCCTCTTGATGATTAAGAAATTAATTAAAGCCTTCCCCTCTGGCTCCCACGAAACACGACAGGTTGTACTTCGAAAGCCATTATTGCACTACAGGTAGTATACATGCAAGCAAAAAGGGAACGGAAAACAAGAAAAATAGCCGGGCTTTTTTGCGCGGAAAATCAAAGAAATGCGAAGTGAAAGCGTTTAAGGAAAAACTTTCATTTCAAGAGGCAAAGACTTGCGGAGGAAAGATTTACCAAGGCTATCCGGCTAGTTGGCGCAAGATCCCAGGCCGGCTTCGCTGTCCTGCCGTTGGAGGATGGTGTCTTTTTTCCAGTGGGCATCATCGGGCTGGGGAAAATCCACCAGGTAATGCAGACCACGGGACTCCTTGCGGATGCAGGCACAGCGGACGATGAGCTCGGCAACCTGGGCGATGTTGCGCAGCTCGATGAGGTCCGGGGTCAGGATATAGTCGCGGTAATACTGGTTCACCTCGCCGGCGATAGCCCGGAGCCGTTCCTGCACCAGGGCGAGGCGTTTCTCGGTGCGGACGATGCCGACATAGTTCCACATCAGCCGCCGGATCTGATCCCAGTTATGGCTAACCAGAACATTCTCCTCAATGCGCTGGGCCTCGCCCGCCGACCACTCGGCCACCTCGGGCAGCACCGCCTGGCGTAGCTCGGGCCATTCCCGTTCGCACTCCAAAAAGGCCTGATGGGCAAAGACCACCGCCTCGAGCAGGGAATTGCTGGCCAACCGGTTGCCGCCATGCAGACCGGTGCAGGCGGTTTCGCCGAAAGCGAACAGACCTTCGGTGTTGGTTCTGCCCCATTGATCCGTGACCACCCCGCCGCACATGTAGTGGGCCGCAGGCACCACCGGAATGGGTTCCCTAGTCATGTCGATGCCAAGGGAGAGACATTTATTATAGATGGTCGGGAACCTGTTTTTAAGGAACTCCGCAGGCTGGTGGGTGATGTCCAGATAGACGCAATCATCGCCGCTCACCTTCATCTCGTTGTCAATGGCCCGGGCCACCGTGTCGCGGGTGGCCAGATCCCCGCGCGGATCATACTTGTGCATGAAGGGTTGGCCGCGCTGGTCGATGAGCCGCCCGCCCTCCCCGCGTACCGCTTCGGAGATCAGGAAGTTTTTCACCTGCGGGTGATAGAGGCAGGTGGGGTGGAACTGGACGAACTCCAGATTGGCGACCCTGGCCCCGGCCCGGTAAGCCATGGCGATGCCGTCGCCGGTGGCGATATCGGGATTGGTGGTGTAGAGATAGACCTTGCCGGTGCCGCCGGTGCAGAGTACCGTGGCCTTGGCCTGCCAGGTGTCGATCCGCCCGGTTTCCCGGTCAAAGACATAGGCGCCCAGACACTGGTCGCTGAAGCTGTCGTGGGGCTGATACGGGGTGCCGGTCTTGGAACTGACCAAAAGATCCACGGCCAGATGATTTTCCAGCACCGTGATCCTGGGGTTGGCCGCCACCTGGGCCAGGAGCCCCTCTTCGATCTTGCGGCCCGTAAGATCCATGGCATGAGCGATGCGGCGGGCCGAGTGGCCGCCCTCCTTGCCCAGGTCGAGGTGGCTGGGGTCGCCGGCCTCGCTCTGAAACTGAACCCCAAGGCGGATCAGCTCCTTGATCCTGGACGGGCCCGTCTCCACCACCAGCCTGACGATGTCCTCATGGCAGAGTCCGGCCCCGGAGCGGAGGGTGTCCTCGATGTGCAGGGCAAAGGAATCATCCGGCGAGAGCACCGCAGCGATCCCGCCTTGGGCCAGATTGGTGGCGGTGTCCACCTTGGCCTTCTTGGTGATAATGGTCACCGAGCCTAAGCGCGCCGCCTTGATGGCAAAGGAAAGCCCGGAGATGCCGCTGCCAATCACGAGAAAGTCGGTGCTCTGTTTCATGGCCACCCCCGTAACTGCTCAGCAGCACCACATCTGCTTTGTCATCGGCCTGCTCATGTGCAATAGCACACTTCGCAGACCTCTTCCGCGCATCTGCGGCACTGCTGAACAGTTACGTTTCTTGGTTTCGCCTCATTCCGGCTTCAAGCTGGATCGTTGCTTAACCGCTTGACATCTTCGGAAGATATTCAGTAAAGATGAGGCTCATTCGCGCAGCAACCCAAAGCAACCTTATCCGCCCCACGCCCTGATGCGCCCATCCTGATAAAGGATTTTACATAGCGCGGACCCGGCAGGATGGCAAGGATTCTTCACCATGGCTCCCCTAAAACTCGTCGTGTTCGACTGCGATGGCGTGATGTTCGACTCCAAAAACGCCAATCGGGTCTACTACAATCATATCCGCGCCGTCTTCGCCCGCCCGCCCATGGACGAGGAGGAGCTGGAATACGTCCACATGCACCATGTGATGGACTCCATCCGCCACCTGTTCCGCGCCTACCCGGCGGATCTGGCCCAGGCCGAGGCCTACCGGCAGACCCTTGATTACACCCCCTTTTTGCAACACATGCGCATGGAGCCGGACCTGCTCGAATTTCTCGATTTTCTCCGGCCCGACTACAAAACCGCGATCAGCACCAACCGGACCTCCACCATGGCTTCGGTGCTGCAGATGTTTGCGCTGGCAGACCGGTTCGACAAGGTGGTCACCGCCTTTGATGTGGCCAACCCCAAACCCCACCCCGAGGCGCTGGAGCAGATTCTCACCCATTTCGGCTTCCAGGTGGACGAGGCGGTGTACATCGGCGATTCCATGGTGGACCGGGAACACACCGCCGCCCTGGGCATGCGGCTCATCGCCTTCAAAAACCCGGTTCTGCCGGCGGAATACCATGTGCAGAACTTCATGGAGATTACCCGGCTGCCGATTTTTGCTGCGCCAGGAAAAGGAGAAAGATGAAACTTGAAGTAACCCACAAGATCCTGACCATGGAGCCGGACCTTGCCAGAAGCGCCGCCCATGTCCTGCGCTTTCTTGACCGCACCGACCTGGTACACTACGATGCGGTGCGGGTTGTGGCGGAGCAATCATGTTCCGGGGCGGACCTGCGCTTCTGGCCCAGCCTGGAGCAAGGGATAGCCGACAACCGCCAGATTCTGGCAAGATTAACCGAGGAATTACGAACGGCGGGCACCAGAGAGTTCGGCGACCTGCTGCTTATGCCGCAGGGCTTTCAAAGCAAGGTCTTCCACACCATGGCCCATCTGCTCGATGGTTTTTTCGGCATCGACAGCCAGTTCTACAACCTGCTGGAAGATTCCCACTGGCTGGGGCCAAACCTGCGCCGCCAGATTGAGGCGGACCCGGAATACTTCTGGCTGGTCACGGTGGTGGGCACCCTGGCCTCGCCTGCGCACCATGCCCTTGCCGGGTTGCGCTCCTTTGAAAAATAAGGCTCAGTCGTGATGGTGGGGGTGGTGATGGTGGCAATGGCCTTCGCCTGGGCCGCCGATCTCCGCCAGCACCTTTTGCAAAATGGAATCGGTCTCCCCCATGCTGGCCACGGCCTTATCCAACAGCTCCGCCAGCCCCCCTTGCCCCTCAGTCCGCACCAAGTCCGCCCATTTCTTGAACTCGGCCTCGTGGTTGTGGTTATGCTCAATCCAGTGGGGCAGAAGAATCTGCAGCTTTTCTCTCGTAGTTTTCTGGTCCATCTCAGGCCTCATCTCCTTTCCGGATCACGGTTACCCTGGCGTTTAAAAAATCAATGGCCCGAACCGCCGCCCCCTTGATGAATCGCGGCTCTTCAAACAGGGTGCTGATCCGGAGGCCATCCTCAACAACCTCAAGCAGCGAAGCGCTTTCCGCCACCACCGTCTCGTTGCCATCCTGCTCCAGAATGACGCTCATCTGACACATACCCGACCTCTTTCGTCTCTTTTTTTAACTGTGATACTAAGGAAAAAACAATATAATACCTTTTCCCGGCTTTATCATGCAGATTTGCGAGGCCCACCCAACCACAACGCGAGACACCCGCATGCTCCTCGATGATCTCCCGGCCATAAAAAAACTACTGACCACCTCCCGAACCATCGCGGTGGTCGGACTCTCCCCCAAGGAAGCCCGGCCCAGCAACATGGTGGCCCGCTACCTGATCGAGGCAGGCTACACCGTGATCCCGGTCAATCCGGGGCAGGAGGAAATCCTCGGCCTGGACTGCTATCCAAACCTTACGGCAATTCCTACCCCGGTAGAGATCGTCAATATCTTCCGCCGCTCCGAGGAGGTGGAGCCCATCGTGGCTGAGGCCATTACCCTCGGCGCCAGGATGATCTGGATGCAGGAAGGGGTAATCCACGCCGAGGCAGCCCGGACCGCGAAGGCGGCGGGTCTGGTGGTGGTGATGGACCGCTGTATCAAGACGGTACACCATTGCCTGGGCCACGAACGGGCTGAGTAGGGGCCAAAAGTGGAGAGCGCCCCTAATTTTCCGCTCTTGACTGTGCATGCCCACTCGTAGGTCAGACAGACAGAAGATATTCTCCTGAAAAGATTGATGAAATAACACCTGCCAACCGCACAAAAAAAGGCCTGCCTGGAAAACCCAGGCAGGCCGAAAATCTCATCTTTCGCTTCACTCCCGGTGAAGGGACTGCATTACCCTCAACAACCCTTGCTGCCGACCCCGATAGCGCAGGCCGGGCCGTCTTTTTTCTCGCCGCCTTCCAGACACGCCACCGAGCCCAGGATATAGGGCCGGGCAATCTTTACCCGCACATTCTCAGCGATCTCAAGGGTCGCCACCCGGTCGGTCAGACCGGTGATCTTACCCTGGATGCCGCCGCTGGTCAGAACCTCGTCGCCTTTCTTGAGATTGTCAATAAACTCCTGATGCGCCTTGGCTTTTTTCTGCTGGGGGCGGATCAACAGGAAGTAGAAGACGACAAAAATCAAAATAAGCGGCAAAAAGCTCATCAGGCCTTGTGCCCCACCTGCACCAGCCGCAGCGTCTGCGGCAAAAGCTACATCAACCATAACTACCTCCTCCGATTCAATTTAAACCCTAGTTTAAAAACCGCGATAACAATGCGACGTCGTGACACTGACATGAAAGGACAAACGTCGTGGTACCCTTATTACTCCGCCGTCCGCTTGGCGTAAAACTCCCGGCGGAACTCGCTGAAACGATCTTCTTCAATGGCCGTGCGCATTTTGGCCATGAGCCCCACATAGTAATGCAGGTTGTGAATGGTGTTCAACTGCGAGGAGAGAATCTCCCTGGCCATAAACAGATGCCGCAGATAGGCGCGAGAATAATGGCGGCAGGTGTAACAGTCGCACTCCTCGTCCACGGGCCGCTGGTCATCCTGATGGCGAGCGTTTTTTATAACAAGCCTGCCGCTTGAAGTAAAGAGCATTCCGTTTCTCGCATTGCGCGTGGGCATGACGCAGTCAAACATGTCGATGCCGCGAAAGACCGCCTCCACCAGATTCTCCGGGGTGCCAACCCCCATGAGATAGCGGGGATAATCGGCGGGCATCAGGGCGGCGATCTCTTCGGTGATCTCCATCATCAGCTCGGTGGGTTCGCCCACGCTCAAGCCCCCCAGGGCATAGCCGTCAAAGCCGATCTCCACCAGCTCCTCCACCGCCTTGGCCCTCAAATCGGGGTACATGCCGCCCTGGATGATGCCGAACAACAGCTGCCCCCGTTGGCTATGGGCAGCGCGCGACCGCCTGGCCCACCGGCCGGTAAGGTCGGTGGAGGCAATGGCTTCCTGGCGGGTGGCCGGGTAGGGGATGCAGGTGTCCAGGCACATCATGATGTCGCTGCCCAACGCCTCCTGCACGGCCACGGCATCCTCGGGGCTCAAAAAGAGATTGCTGCCGTCGAGATGCGATTTGAAGGCAGCGCCTTTTTCGCTGATCTTGGTGAGATCCTTGAGGCTGAAGATCTGGAAGCCGCCGCTGTCGGTGAGGATGGGCCGGTCCCAGTGCATGAATTTATGCAAGCCGCCAAAGCTGCGGATCAGCTCATGGCCGGGCCGGATGTAGAGATGGTAGGTGTTGCCGAGGATGATCTGGGCGCCCAGCTCTTTAAGGTTTTCCGGGAGCACGCCCTTAACCGTGCCCTGGGTGCCAACCGGCATGAAGACCGGGGTCTGCACCGTGCCGTGCAGGGTACGGACCTCGCCGCGGCGGGCAGCGCAGTCACTGGCCTGACTGTGCAGGGTATAGGGGGAGGAGGTCATCACAGGGCCCATAGGGTGAAAAGCTCGTCGATCCCCTTGCGGGCCAGGGCTGCCATGCGGTTGAAATCCTCAGGGCCGAAGGGCTTGCCTTCGGCGGTGCACTGGGTTTCCACCCAGCGGCCATCCCCGGTCATGACGAAGTTGGCATCCACCTCGGCCTTGGAATCCTCGACATAATTGAGATCAAGCAGGGGTTCGCCGTCCACCATGCCCACGCTGATGGCCGCCACCGGCAAAATCTCCGGCAACGTGGCCAAAACCCCCTCCCGGCGCATGCGCTCCAAGGCATCTCGCATGGCAATGGCCGCGCCGGTAATGGAAGCGGTCCGGGTGCCGCCATCGGCCTTGAGCACATCGCAGTCCACCCGGAGGGTCACCTCGCCCAGACAGGCAAGATCAACCATGGTCCTGAGCGAGCGGCCCAAAAGGCGCTGGATCTCATAGGTGCGGCCCGACCGGCCTTTGGCTGCCTCCCGTTGCATGCGGCTGTTGGTCGAACAGGGCAGCATCCCGTACTCGGCCGTAATCCAGCCCTGGCCGGTGCCCCGCAAAAAAGGCGGGACGCTGGCCTCCATGGTGATGGCGCAACACACCTGAGTGCCGCCCATGGTTATCAAGACAGAGGCATAGGCCTGGGGCTGAAAGCCCTTTTCAATAGTGACCGGCCGCAGCGCATCCGCGGCCCGTTGATCGTTTCGCATGATTAAAATTCCTGAAAAGTAAGAGAAAGGTTGCGACTTATGGTCTGCCTGAAAGTGAATACTCCACCGGCTAAAGCCGGTGGCTTCGGATAACAGCTAAAGCTGGCGGGGTCGGCTACGCCGACTTCTCCGCATCACCTTCAACCTTGAAATTATCGTCGG
>Ga0208863_1000539_pt1 | contig 34480 bp, 30 predicted proteins | sample RifOxyD3_FD_184040 | JGI IMG/M metagenome (GOLD analysis project Ga0208863, IMG submission 184040) | Soil microbial communities from Rifle, Colorado - Rifle Oxygen_injection D3 (SPAdes) | ecosystem: Environmental > Terrestrial > Deep subsurface > Rock core/Sediment | place: Rifle, Colorado...
CGGTCATCCGCACAAAGTGTCCGAATGTCGACCGATATACTGTCCGGAGATGTTCCGATACGGTGTCCAGACATGTTCCGATTTGTTGTCCGAATAACTCCGATTTTTACAATCAGGAACAAAAAAATCATCAATATCAAAAAAGTAATTCCAAACATTTTGAATGTTGTCTCTTTGTTTTTGTCCAACATTGTTTGATATTCATGATTATCAAAATACAATTGAGCCATCCCAAATTTTTCACCTGTGATAGGATCCACGATGGATTGACTGCAAAAATGGATGCTATCCAGATCTTTTTGGTGCTCTTTTATGGGATTTTTCACATAACTGTAAATTTTGTTTCCCAATGGATCGATTAATTCAAAACTCTCCAAATCCAAATTTTGTTTTACGATTTGGTCTAGATACTCTTTATTGGCATCCTCTAGCCCCAAAGAGAGATTTAGAGCGATAATAGGAGAAATGGTATTGATCAATAGTTTATTTTTCGATTTTTTGGATTCCACAAACTGTTCGACAATATTTTCCGATAACTGATAGCGTTCCAATCCGACGATTAACAGTGTGAAAAAGACAACACTGATGATCATTTTAATTTCAATACTGATGCTACGCATTATTGACCATCTTCATTCAAATAGATTTTTGAAATTCGGATCAAAACATTGTCCAACTCGATTCCGCTTTTTCGAAGAGCGTTCATATTAACGTAAGGGGTAACCTTTCGTCCTAAGAATAAAGATGCATTGACCCCTTTTTCAAGGTACTTAGGATCATAGGACATTGTGAAAATGGTATGTTCATTAGAATATTTTACTGCCTTATCTATATTTTTATCACCGCTATCAAACATAAAAGTCAATTGACTGTTCTGACATACATCGATATGGGAATAATTGCTGTTGAGCACCTTGATTTTATAATTTTTAATCCCACTGGGGTAATTGCTGTCAATTTTATCGATCAATGACAGTGCAGCTCTCTCATCAATTTTATCATGCAGAACGCATATCTCGATTTTATCCTGAAGGCCGTTTTTACTGCTACTCATTAAAATAAAACGGGGCATCAGTTTGGAAAAAATATCTAATACATCGTTGTCATACGCGGATGCGTTCAAAGGTGCTGCGTTAAATAACATCGAAAAAGAGAATAATAAAAAGAAAAAATTATGGATCAATTTTATTACTCCTTTTAACATATCTGCGAAAATTATAAAAAAGTTTTATTTTGAAGGCTCAATTTAACTGAAACATAATGGCATTTAGTATAGCATAGTTTGAATTAATCAAAATATGTATAAATAATAATTATTTATACCTAAAATTAATATTTAAGAGATGGCAAAGATGACTAAAAGTATTTTCTTGCACGCTGTTCTACTGGCAGCTCTGGCGACCATAAAGGCTGAGGAGATGAAGAATGGCGATGACTTTGAGACTCTTTTAGATAACGCCAGCGAAATAGCTACAAAAAAATCACTCAATGTCGATTACCTCCCCTCAGTCGTCACGGTGATCGATGCGCAAACGTATAGAGATACCGGCATACAGACGATCGCCGAAGCTCTAGACATGCTCCCCGGAATCCAAATGCAACTGAGCCCGACGGGCTACACCATGACAACGGTTCGGGGGTTGAAAAACCCCAATGCCTATCTCTCCGATAAAATCAAAATACTCATCGATGGGGTCGTGATCAATAATGAAGTGCTCGGAAGCAGTCATTTCTACATGGATTTTCCCCTGCAGCTGGTGGAAAAAATTGAAGTCTTGCGCGGGCCGAACTCTACGCTTTACGGAGCCGGTGCGTTTTACGGAACGGTGAATATCATTACGAAACTGGGAAGTGAGAGCAAAGAAAATCAACTCTATGCAGGAATGGGAAGCTATAGATATCGCACCGCCGGAACGAATCTAAATACCTCATCCGGTAATTGGAAGCTGTTTGCCGATGGGTATTACAAAAAAAATGACAAAGCGCTCGACGTAAAAAATGAGGTTCGAAAAACGGACGAAGAGATGAAAGATTTTTCTGTCGGCTTTAAAGCCACCAATGGGGGTTTTGAGTTTTTAACCCGTTTAAAACAAAGTACCTATGGAAATTTTTACAGTTATGAAGGATATTTAAATCCTATTCCGCAGAGAGATGAAGATCATACCAACCGCTATTTTTTCTCACAATTCTCTTATAAAACAACATTGGATGGTTATCAGCTGGAAACCAAAGCCAGTTTTTCCCACCGGGAGCTTGATGTCAAAAATAATATGGCCTCAATAAATGAGATTTCCGACAAGTTTGCTGTCGTCGATATCGATATGCAGGAGGGGTTTTACACCCATGAAAAATCGCATGAAGAGAATCTGGAAGCCGAAGCCATCCTGACCCTCCCCCCCCTAAAATCAAACGGTATTTTAGTCGGGGCCGGTGTACGCCAGGTCAACATCACCAAAGATGAGTTTTACAGCAGCATTGAAAATACGATTATCGAAAACATGGATGCTATTGTAAATCATCCCAATTATGATAATTTTAGATATCGAGAAGAAAAAGAGTCTGCGTTCTGGGCGAATCCTACGACAACACTGTTGCCGGAGAATACCCATAGAACGATCGGATACGGGTATGTCCAGGACTTGATATCGGTTACCGACGATGTGGATCTGGTCCTGGGTCTGAGGGTAGATGACTATTCCGATTATGGACCGCAGTGGAGTAAACGAGCCGGACTGGTTTACCGAACCAGTGACACAACCATTTTGAAACTCCTCTACGGCTCTGCCTTTCGTGCCCCGACACTTATCGAGGCGTATCAAAACGGACATATCAATACCCGAGCAGGGGACAGCACTATCGTACCCGAAGAGACCGATACCTTCGAGGCAGTGGCTATCTATATGCCGAATTTAAACCATAAGCTTTCTCTCAATCTTTTTTATTCAAAACTCAAGAATGTTATCGACCTCGAAGAGTTTCCAAACACCGATCCGGGCTACCAAAACTTTAAAGAACGGTACAGCCAAGGGGTAGAGTTTGAATATTTTTTCAAAACGGCAATGAAACATAACCTCTATTTCAATGCTACCTATTTGGATACACTCTACACCATACCAGAAGAACCGGACATAGCGTCGGTGGATCAAAGCATGCCGGACATTTCCAAAGTGATGTTCAAAGCGATGTATGTCTATCGTCCGACTGAAGCACTCTCGCTCGGTACTGCCTGGCGCTATTTTTCAGAAACAACAAAAACAGAGCTCTCGTGGGTAGACTCTGATGCGACCTGTGATCCGGTCCATATTATTGATGAAACCGTGACCTACAGAGTTTCACCCTCCAGTGAGCTTCGACTCACCGTTAAAAATCTTTTCAATACGGAAGTTACCCTTCCAAGCTATTATTACTCTACCGATGGCGGAATCGTCAGAGAAGGGAGAAACTACTTTTTGAGCTATATCCAAAAGTTTTAATCAGAGAAACCGTTTTCACACTAACCAGCCGTAAAACGCTGGGATGAATAACAATAGTGTCTATGACAAGTATCATTTGAATAAGGCGGTGTAATGAGAAAATATGTATGGAGATTCGCAAGCGGGTCTAATGTATAATATTTTTTTAAAATTCAAAAGTAAAGCACTCTGATTATGATGATATCAAAAATGTTAAATAATGAACATAGCTTATTCAACCCACTGTTAAAACTTTTTTTGATACTCATAAGTATTGCAAGCAGTTATCTGATAGCAAATGAGTTACCTAATTTATGCAGTCGAGACAAGAATATCAACGAATTTACCGTACTCAGTTATCACGAGATAGCCGATAAAAGTGAAACGCTCGATTCAACCTATGCAGTAACGCCATCGCATTTTGAAGAGCAGATCCATTGGTTGATGGCTAACGGCTACCATTTTATCAGTATAGACGATATTCTCAACTATCGAAAAAGCGGAAAGCCATTACCCAAAAAAGCCGTTTTGATGACGTTTGATGACGGGTATCAGTCCGTTTATGCCAATGCCTATCCCATCATCAAAAAATATAAAATTCCTGTTGTCATCGCACTGGTCGGCAGCTGGATGGAAGCCAAAGAGATAGTCGATTTTGACGGGCAAAAGATTCCGCGCGAGAAATTTTTAAGTCAAAAAGAGATCAAGGAAATGGCTCGAAGCTCTCTGGTCGAGTTCGCCAGTCACAGCTATTTTTCCCATAAAGGGATAGCGGGCAATCCTCAGGGAAATATGCAGCCGGCTATGATCACACGTCAATGGCTGAGTGATAAAAACATCTATGAAACTGAAAAAGCATATCAGCAGCGAATCTCAGATGATTTAGCCAAAAATAACGCTTTTATCAAACGCTATACGGGACAAAAACCCCGTGTTATAGTATGGCCGTACGGATATTATAATAAAGAGGCACGCAGTATCGCAGAGCGTTTGGGGATGCCGATAGGATTGACGCTGGATGATGGGAGCAATACCCGTATAACTCCGTTGTGGGGTCTGCGCCGTATTTTAATCGATAAAGATATGACGCTGACAGAATTGGAGCAGAATATCCGCTCACGCAATGCCAATTTAATCGATAATGACCGTGTGACGAAAGCGGCACATATCGATTTGGATTATATGTATGATGCTGATCCTGCACAGCAGGAAAGAAATTTGGGAGATTTACTCGATCGGATAAAAAAATTAGGGGTTAACACCGTTTATCTGCAGGCTTTTGCCGATCCGGATGCCAACGGAGCGGCCGATTATGTCTATTTTCCGAACCGAAACGTACCGATGCGTGCGGATCTTTTTAATCGGGTCGCATGGCAAATCGCGACGCGTACACAAGTCAAACGCATTTATGCGTGGATGCCGATGATGGCATGGCAGTTGCCGCCCAACAATCCCGCTGCTAAAGATACGGTTGTCACGTTGCAGGTGGATTCAGGTCATCTCAATATGGGATATCCGAGACTTTCTCCGTTTTCGGCAAAAGCGCAAAAAGTGATCAAAGAGATTTATGAAGATTTGGCTGCATCACCCCGCATTGACGGCATATTGTTTCACGATGATGTCACACTCTCCGATTTTGAAGACGACAGTAAGGCGGCCCGTACCCAATACAAAAAATGGGGCTTAACGCCGAACGTAACCAAAATTCGAGCCGACAGAGCACAGTTTGAGAAATGGACAAACCTTAAAACAGACTATCTGGACGATTTTGCGATGCAGTTGGCTCAAATACTCAGAGACAAACACCCCGGGCTGAAAACGGCGCGTAATTTATATGCGCAGGTAGCACTGAATGAGTATGCGGAAGAGTGGTATGCCCAAGGTTTGCGTGAGTCAATCGACCGATATGATTACACCGCAATTATGGCAATGCCGTATATGGAACAAGCGGATGACACACGACAGTTTTATGATAGAATCGTCGAACGCTTAAAACAAGAAGAGTGTGGATTGGAGCGTACGGTGATGGAGCTGCAAACAGTCAATTGGAGAAAAAACGATCAGCCGATCTCATCGGAAGAGTTAACCGATACGATAACCCGTCTCTATGGATTAGGGGTTCATCATATGGCCTATTATCCCGATAGCGTGTTTAAAAATGTTCCTGATGCCGATACAATTAAAAAGGCTTTCGGACAAAAACCGGTGTATATGCATACGTTACCGAACCATGCCATTCTGAATAACCAAGAGTGATTGTGATGACATTTGATCTGGTTTGGCATTCACTCTGGCATTTTGTACTAGGGTATGTCTTTTATTATCCATTGTTTATGTCCAGTTTGTGGATAGTAGGGGCAATCTTTTTTTATTTTAAAAATGAAAAACCTTATCTTAAATATAGTATTCCCCCTCTGAGAACCGGCGAGAGTTGGCAAGGGGTCAGTATTTTGATCCCCTGCTACAATGAAGGGCAAAATGCCATTGAAACGATTACGTATGCCTTGAATGTCGACTATCCCGAATTTGAAGTCATTGCCATTAATGACGGGAGTAAAGACAATACATTGGAAATATTGGTCAATTTGGCAAAAGACAACCCTAAACTCAAAGTTGTTAATTTAGCTGAGAATCAGGGAAAAGCATTAGGGCTTCAAGCCGGTGCATTAGTGGCCAAGTACGAGTACTTGGTATGTATTGACGGCGATGCTCTGATCGATAAACACTGTGTCCATTGGATGGTCAAGCATTTTGTCCGTTATCCCGAAGTCGCTGCCGTGACGGGTAATCCGCGTATCCGTAATCGTACGAGTCTATTAGGGAAAATCCAGGTGGGCGAGTTTTCATCAATTGTCGGGATGATAAAGCGGGCACAGCGTAGTTTCGGACGCCTCTTTACCGTATCGGGCGTCATTACCGGCTTTCGAAAAGCGGCGGTACATGAGGTGGGGTATTGGAGTCCGGATATGCTGACCGAAGATATCGACATCACGTGGAAACTTCAGCGCAACGGCTGGGATATCCGTTTTGAGCCTCGCGCTTTGGTATGGATTTTGATGCCTGAGACTGTGAGCGGGTTGTGGAAGCAGCGTTTGCGTTGGGCTATGGGCGGCGTTCAGGTCATGCTTAAAAACTTTAAGGTTTTATTTTCGCACAAGCAAACCCATCTGTGGGGGCTTATGACCGAGCTTATGCTCAGTACGATTTGGGCATATAGTATGGTATTGGTATTTTTCGTCTGGTTTGTCAGCTTGTTTTTCCCCGTCAACTATTTGATGCCTCAACAATCACCCATTTTGCCGGACCAAAGCAGTGTTATCTTGATCGGTGCGTGTTTAATACAGTTTGCGGTCAGTAAATGGTTGGACGGTCATTACGACGAAGGTTTGGGGAAAAATTATTATTGGATGATATGGTATCCGTTTGCCTATTGGCTGCTGAATCTGTTTACCGCGGTAACCGCTCTTCCTAAAGTTTTACTAGGGAAAAAAGGGCGGGCCAGATGGGTTAGTCCCGATCGCGGTGTTCATCAACAGTTACCGAAGAAAAAGGGCTAAGATGTCTGTCGAAACATTGATTATCAATAAACGTCATGAACTTCCCAAGCGAAAAAGATGGCTCTGGGATGCTTTAACAATTGGACTGTGGTTGGGTTTTATCTATCTATGGAAACCCGTACTGGTAATATTTTATAAAATCATTACCTTGGAAGTTCCGGCAGATGAAATTGCGGATTGGATCTATGAAAACATTAGCAGTGTAACCTTTGAACATGCCGTGTTTGTCTTAAGTGTAACACCGGTTATATTGTTTCTCCTCTCACGACTTAATCGCCATCGTGCTCCCAGCGAGCATTTGATTTATCATGCGGATGATTATGCCGAATATTTTAATCTCAATGGTGCACAATTGAAGCAGTGTACCGATAGCCAATTGGTGACGGTTTATCATGATGACCATGGGCATATAATCCGTTTGGAGAATCAAATTACACAAAACAACGAATAAAAAAGTTTACATCAGGGGAGTAATTCTCCATCTACTGTAGGCAGTCATCCACCATGGAAAACAGCATTTGCGCTATAATTGCAAATCTTTATCCCAGGGTCATATATTGCCGATTTTTAAAGTCCATTCTCCCTATCAGCCTGCCGGTGATCAGCCTGTCGCTATCGAAGCATTAGCGTCCGGTATTAAAAACGGAGAACGCTACGTAGCCCTCGAAGGGGTCACGGGAAGCGGTAAAACCATGACGATGGCCCGGGTGATCGAGCAGGTGCAGCTCCCGACGATCATCATGACCCATAACAAAACTTTGGCGGCGCAGCTCTACAGCGAGTTCAAAAGCTTCTTCCCCGAAAACCATGTCGAGTATTTCATCAGCTACTATGACTATTACCAGCCCGAGGCGTACATCCCAAGACAAGATCTCTTTATCGAAAAAGACAGCTCTATCAACGATGAACTGGAACGTTTACGGCTATCAGCCACCGCCAATCTTCTCAGCTACGATGACGTGATTGTCGTTGCCTCTGTTTCTGCCAACTACGGGCTCGGAGATCCTGAAGAGTATGAAAAAATGGTACAGGTGGTCAGTCTGGGAGATGAAATCAGCCAAAAAAAGCTCCTCCTTCGTCTCGTCGAGATGGGATATGCCCGTAATGATGCCTATTTCGATGGCGGTCACTTTCGGGTCAACGGCGAAGTGGTCGATATCTATCCCCCCTATTGGCAAGACCAGGCCGTCCGCATCGAGTTTTTCGGTGATGAAGTGGAGCGGCTCGCACTGTTCGAACCGCTCAATAACTCGGTAGTCGAAAGCATTCAGACGATTACGATCTATGCCACGAGTCAGTTTGCCGTCGGCCAGGAAAAACTCTCCCGCGCCATCAAGCGGATCGAAGATGAACTGGGCGAACGGTTGGCTGAACTCGATAAACAAGGGAAAATCGTCGAAGCGCAACGGCTCAAGCAACGGTGCGAATTTGACCTCGAGATGCTGCAGGCGACGGGGATGTGCAAAGGGATCGAAAACTACTCCCGCCTTCTCACTGACAAAAAACCGGGAGAAGCCCCTTATACCCTCCTTGATTATTTTGCCCTTCATCACGATAAATACCTTATCATCGTCGATGAGTCGCATGTGAGTCTCCCGCAGTTTCGGGGGATGTTTGCCGGGGATCGAAGTCGCAAAGAGGTACTCGTCGATTACGGATTCCGCCTTCCCAGTGCCCTCGATAACCGTCCCCTTATGATCGATGAATTTATGAATAAGGCCCCCCATTATCTCTTCGTCTCGGCAACCCCGGCGGCTCAGGAGATCGATATCAGTACGACCATAGCCCATCAAATCATCCGTCCCACCGGATTGCTCGATCCCATTATTACCATCAAACCGAGCGAAAATCAGGTCGAGGATCTTCACGATGAGCTCAAGAAAACCATTGCCCTAGGCGACCGTGCCCTTGTGACGGTACTGACCAAAAAAATGGCGGAAGCCCTCACCAAATATCTCGCCGATTTGGGGATCAAAGTGCAGTACATGCACTCTGAGATCGACGCGATTGAACGTAATCAGATTATCCGCGGTCTGCGCGTCGGAGATTTCGACGTCCTCATCGGAATCAACCTCCTAAGAGAGGGGCTTGATCTTCCCGAAGTGAGCCTTGTCGCGATTCTGGATGCCGACAAAGAGGGATTTTTACGTTCTGAAACCTCGCTGATCCAAACCATCGGACGTGCGGCACGCAATGAACACGGACGGGTCATTTTGTACGCTCAGAAAATGACAGGATCAATGGAGCGCGCGATTAAAACGACAACCGATCGGCGTGCCTTGCAAGAGGCCTACAATCTAAAACATGGCATCACTCCAACAACGACCAAACGCTCCCTCGATGAGAATCTTAAACTCGAAGATCCGAGCGAGCTTTATAACCGAAGTAAAAAAGCGAAAACCCTCCCTGCTGCGGAACGGAAAAAGCTGATTGAAGAGTTAAATATCAAAATGAGAGAAGCGGCGAAAAAACTTGAATTCGAAGAAGCAGCACGTCTCCGCGATGAAATAGCTAAAATACGAAAACTTTAAATCCCCGCCTTCGCAGGGATGATGAAATAAATATTAAAAAAGGAGAAAGCGCGGTTCACTGCGCGTGGGCTTCCTGCCTAAGGAAACTCAGCGTTAGCGTAGACACGGGGGTTTTACTCCCGTGGCGTTAAAAATCAAATGGATGATATGCTCAACAATCTCTCAACGTATGGATACATCGTACTCTTTCTCTATTCCCTTGGCGGAGGATTTGTCGCCCTTTTAGGTGCGGGGGTTCTCAGCTTTATGGGAAAAATGGATCTTTCACTCTCGATTGCTATCGCGTTTACTGCTAACTTTATCGGCGATTCTCTGATGTTTTACATGTCCCGCTATCACAAAAAAGAGATGATGGAATATTTCAAAAAACACCGCCGAAAACTCGCATTTTCCCATCTCCTCCTCAAACGACGCGGTTCGTGGATTATCGTCATTAAAAAATTTATTTACGGACTCAAAACCCTTGTCCCTTTAGCGGTCGGCTTAACCAAATACGATTTTTGGAAATTCAGCCTCTATAATGCTATCGGAGCACTCATCTGGGCTGTTGTTGTCGGAGGACTCAGTTATCTTTTCGGAGGGGCATTGATTGAAGGGTATAAAACCGTAGCGGATAAACCTTATTTAGCGCCGATTATGCTTTTGATTGTTGGGGGAAGTGTTTGGTTCTATCTCTCTCGTGCGACAAAGAAACAATAAAAAGAATGCAAGAGTGGATGGGGAAGAGGGATTCGAACCCCCGAATGACTGGACCAAAACCAGTTGCCTTACCGCTTGGCGATACCCCAATGTAAAACGGAAAGGGGATTTTAAAAAAAATCCCCTTAAAAAACTCTTTTAGAACAACAATTTTTCTTCTGTTGTCGGTGCTTCTTCCTGAGTCACATCCGGTGCTGAAGAGGTATCGGTAAACTCTTCCGTTGCATTTGTATCTGTCGTATTGGTCGGTGCACGATAAACCCCTGCGGGAAGATCAAAATATCGCTTGGTATTCGGATAAATCCGCATCATATCTTCATAATAGTATCTGAATACAGGTCCTGCAGCACGTCCACCCGTTTCACTTCTACGCATCGGTGTATTGTCGTCATGTCCGAACCATACGACGGTTTCTACGGTCGGCGAATACCCGACAAACCATGCATCGACGTTTTTATTGGTCGTTCCGGTTTTACCGGCAATTTCCATCCCTCCGACACGGGCAGGAGTTCCCGTTCCGTGACTCACGACATCTTTCAGAATTGAGGTCATCAGATAAATCTGCTGAGGGGTATTCACCTGACGGCTTTTGTTTTCATACCGGATTGTCTCCCCTTTCGGGGTGATTACTTGACGGACCAAAATCGGATTGGTCAACGCACCTCCGCTGGCAAACATCGTGTAATATTTAGCCAAATCCAAAGGGGAGATCATAATCGTCCCCAATGCGATGGAGAGATCCGGAGGGAGATTTTCAACAATCCCGTAGCGTCTTAAACCGTCGGTAACTTTACCAAATCCCATATCGCTGACCATATTAATCGTGGCCAGGTTACGAGAATGGGTCAGAGCATTGCGGATCGTTACCATCCCTTTGTATTCGTTTTTATAGTTTTTCGGCTGCCATGTTTTTTCCTCACCGTCATCACCGGCATAGGTATAAGTACGGGCGATATCGGGAACGAGTGAGGCTGGGGACATACCGCTATCGAGCGCTACTTGATAAATAAAAGGTTTGAATGCCGATCCCGGTTGGCGTTTGGCCTGGGTTACGCGGTTGAAGGGGCTCAGAGAATAATCGTACCCCCCAACCATAGCCAAAATCTCTCCGGTATGGGGATCAAGGCTGATAAGGGCACCGTTGAGCTGACGCTGCATGTTCTCATCCAGATCCCCCGCTTCCTGTGCCCGTTTCAAAATCTCATCACGACCTGACTGGAGCGCTTTGTATCCCGCTTCTTGAAGCCGCATATCGATGGTGGTATAAATCTTATACCCGCCGCTTCGGATGTCAGGGAAAGCATCACCGAGCTGACGCATTACCTCATCGATAATATAGGGACCCGAATTTTTGCTGAGGGTGTCGTTATAGACTTTCGGCCGCTCCCCAGTCGCTTTATCATATGTCGCCTGATCAATCCACCCTAACTCATACATCCGTCCGATGACACGATTCGCCCGACCGAGTGAAAGTTCATAGTTTTTGGTCGGCGAATAAAAGTTCGGTGCTTTGGGAAGACCGACGAGCATCGCGATCTCTTTAAGGGAAAGCTCTTTAAGCGGTTTTCGGAAATATCCGTCGGATGCCGTTTTGATTCCGTAATAACCGTGCCCCAAATAAATCTCGTTGAAATAACGCTCCAAAATCTGTTCTTTGGTCAATTCTTGCTCGATGCGGATCGAGTACAATACCTCTTTAAATTTACGGGAAAATTTCTTCTCACGGGTTAGCAAGGTATTTTTCACCAGCTGCTGGGTGATGGTACTTGCCCCTTCTTTGAGTTTCCCGGCACTGACGTCTTTAATGATCGCCCGCATGATCGCATCAGGGTTCACCCCATGGTGTTCGAAAAACATCGTATCTTCGATGGCCAACAGCGCTTCAATAAGACGGGGCGGAATATTTTCATAGGAGACATAATAACGGTGCTCATCACTAAAAAGGTTGGCAATTTTATTCCCGTTACGGTCATACACTTCAGTAGTTAGACGAGGCTGATACTGAATCAGTTTTTGGGTTTCGTATTCAAAAGAGTAGATTAGATACCCTAAAAAAACAACCGGAATCATCACAACGATCCCCACTGCAATAAGCAAATATTTTCTCATTCTCGTCCTTAGCGGTATTTCTTCATAGGAGTTGATCAATTTCTAAATCCCCTGGTTTTAAATTCAGCGTCAATTAACGCTTGGGTATATCCCTCTTTAGGCGCACGGGTAACCTCATGGATCTCCCCTTTTTCAATCACCCGTCCCTCGTATAAAACGCATATATCTTCGCACACTTCGGATGCAATCCCCATATCATGGGTGACGAACAACATACTAAAGCCCATTTTTTCCTGCAATGTTTTTAACAATGCAATCATAGTCTCTTTTGAGGCGGGATCCAGTGCCGTGGTCGGCTCATCGAGCAATAACAACTTCGGATCAGAACCTAAAGCAATCGCAACAACCACCCGCTGAAGCTGTCCTCCCGATAGTTCAGGAGGGAACCTCTCTAACAGCGACTCATCCAGTCCCAATAGAGCAAAAAGCTCAATACTACGCTCTTTGGAGAGGAACATCTGATCTTTAATCCGTGTAAGCGGTGACAACGCCGTAAACGGGTTTTGGGGGACAAGGGCTACGCTTTTCCCTAACTTCCACTCAAAACCGCACTGTTTTTCGATCAAAACTTCCAGGATCGGATCCAAAAGTCCCAAAAGAGCTTTAAGGGTGAGCGACTTACCGCTTCCGCTTTGTCCGACCAATGCCAATGAACGCCGAATATCAAAGGTGATATCCACCAGCACATTCTCGTTATGAGTGATTTTAAGCCGATCGATATGAATGGTATTCATCGCGCTATTTTACCCAAATCTGCGTTAAACGCTCACACACCTGAGTCAAAACCGCCTCGTCGATATCAAGCCTGGCAATGAGTCGGAGGATTGCTTTTTTCACGGTTGGCTGGCGTATGGCCCCTACATGGATTCCCATCTCATTTTTTAGCCACGTCTGCAGCTCCATCACTTCGCCATTATCCCCGATTTCAATCGGGACAATCAATCCCGCACACGCAATGCCAAGCCTTTCATGCACGATTTTCTGACGGGCCAAAATTTTTGCACGCAACATTGCCGTATTGGATTGGATATATAGAAGCGAATGGTGGGCCAATGCCGTGTCATAAAGGGAAGGGGCCGTCGCATAAATGACATTTTTTGCCCTGTTGATGAGATACTCACTGATATGCTTTGAGGAGAGGACATAGGCCCCGAAACTCCCGTACGCTTTCCCCAGTGTCCCCATTTTTAGCATCAGTGGAGTAGGAGCAATTCCGTAATGATCGAGTATTCCCATCAATGACTCGCCGATCACGCCGCTGCTGTGGGCTTCATCCAAAATTAAAACGGCTTTGTGCTTGATAGAGAGCTCAATGATTTCCCGTACAACCGGGTCGCCTCCCATCGAGTAGATCCCCTCGACAGCAACAATGACCCGTTTTCCCTCTGCACGATTAAGTTCTTTTTCCAGAGCTGACGCATCATTGTGGGGGAAAAAGATCACCTCTCCTTCACACATTCGTGCCCCTGCGACACCACTGGCATGGTATTCCTCATCCATCAGCAGTACGTCCCCTTTGCGTACCAGTGCTTCGATCAGACCGACATTCGCGTTAAACCCGCTTCCCATGACGATGCCCGCCTCAAATCCGTTTGCTTCGCACAAGGCATCCTCAAACGCTGCGTGGATAGGGTGATAGCCATTAACCAACATCGAAGCTTTGGGAGCATGTTCACCATAATGAGTGAGCGTTTCACACGCCTTTGCATGGAGCTCTTGGTTATGGGCTAAGCCGAGATAATCGTTGGACGCGGCATCAAGCAGAGAGTCATCACGAATATGGCGTTCACGGTACCGTCCGGAACGCTTTAGCGCTTTAAGTTCGCTCTCGTAAGGGATATTCATCGCTGTGCTGGGAGCTGCGCTATGTATTCGCGAATTTCTCGGATACGCGCATCATCGGCCGGATGGGTAGAGAGGAAAGCCGGCGGTTTTTGGGAACTTTTGGAAAGACGTGCCATATTTTCCCAAAACTTGAGCGCTTGTGCGGGGTTATACCCTGCTTTCCACATCAGATAGAGACCGATTTGGTCAGCTTCATGCTCAAATTTACGGCTATACGGGAGGATAAGCCCCACTTGCGAGGTTACCCCATACGCTTGTGCGTAAAGATCTTGATATTGTACGGGGACATTTAACGCTGCCGCCAAAACTTGCGCCCCTACATTACTGGCCGTTTGCATCGACATCCTCTCCGCCCCGTGACGGGCAAGGGCATGGGCAATCTCATGCCCCATAACGGTCGCAATCTGATCATCGTTTTCGGTGATTTTTAAAATCCCCGTATAGAAAAAGACTTTTCCTCCCGGAAGACAAAACGCATTGGGGGTATCGTCTTGAATTACGGTAAATTCCCATTTAAAATCATTCCGGCCGCTCACCGCTGCGATTTTCTGACCAATCCGTTTGATCCGTTCTTGGAGCCCTCTATCGCTACTGATTTTAGAGGTTTGTACCACTTTTTGTGCTTCAGTAGCCCCTAAAGCCATCTCTTGATCGGGGGAAATCATCATAAATTGAGTACGATTGGTCACCGGTGTCGTCGCGCACCCCCCGATCAACAAGGCAGTGACAAATACCATTTTCATGTTCATCATGATCTCTCCTCCAAGAAAGTTTTCAGTACTTCAACCGATAATCCCATTGCGGTGCTCTCGAATCCGCGCACTTCACGGATATAAGGCTTGCAAAACCCCTCGACCATACAGGCACCTGCTTTCCCCCGCCACTCGCCGCTGCGCAGATAGTTCTCAACCTCTTGTGGATCAAAAATATCGAAAAAATAGTGGGTTGAAGAGATATCTATGAGCTCAAGGCGAGGTGTTTTATAGATCATGCAGGTGATAATAGCAACATCCGAACCGCTTTGCATCTCCAAAATCGCTCGTGCATCCGCTTCATCCTTCGCTTTGCGCAAAATCTTGCCATGTGCCGTTACGACAGTATCGGCAACAAGGAGAGGATAATCACTGCAGCCGAATTTTTCTAAATTGACGCGGTATTTTCCCAGTGTCGCTTGGTAAACAAAGTTTTTAGGGAAGGTCGCAATAATGGAATCTTCATCGAAGTCAATGGATTGTTGGATAAATGAGATACCCGCCTCACGCAAGAGCTCAGCACGGGTAACCGATGCGGAAGCGAGACGGATCATGGCTTAATAGGCGTTTCGCAAAACTACGCCGATAAAGATCGCGGTAATGCCCAAAGCGATATTAACCGGAACCATATATTGGGCGATCAGACCAAGCATATTTTTCGCTTCCTCCAAATTTCCCGCTTTTAGCGCTTTTTCCGCTTTAGCTCGACGCCACATCATTGCCGCGAGGTTGATCGCCATGACCAGCCAAATCGCCTCTTTGATATGAACCGTATTATAGATGCTCATCGCATATTCATCGATGACATTGCCCATTGGATCGATTGCTGCAGCACGGAATCCGAGCCCAACCGCCATCAAAACAGCCGTTACGATGAGAACAATCACAAACGGCCATACGATGGTAAAAAGGCGTTTCAGGGTATGCACCGCACGCTCCAGACGAAGTTTCGGATCACTAATGAGAGCGAGCGATTGATGCGTTGCAAAACGGATGGCTATCATCCCGCCCACCCAGATCACCGCACTAAGTACGTGCAAAAAAACGATGAGAGTACGATGGTGGGCAAAGGTTTCGATTAGGAACTCTTTCATTGTGCCAGCTCCTTCGTTACATACGCCAATGCCGCCTCTTTCGCTTCACCGAGTTTTGAAGCATCTTTACCGCCCGCTTGGGCGAAGTCAGGACGCCCGCCGCCACCGCCGCCGAGGATCGGTGCAATTGCTTTAATCCAATCTCCCGCTTTTACGGCAGTATTTTTAGCCCCCGCTGCAAGGAGAACTTTATCCTCTTTAATTTGGAAAAGGATAACCGCGACTGAATCGTGAGCATTTTTGAGCTCATCGATGCGCTCTTTGATATCTCCGGCACCAAGTTCCGCCACGACAACCGCCGTATTGCTCATCATCGTCACCGCAAGCTCTTCTTTAGCCGAAGAAGCCAATACAGACATTTCGTGCTTGAGAGTTTTCACCTGCTCTTTGAGACGCTCAATTCCTGAGAGCACATCGCGGTTTTTAACCGACGCTTCCACCTCTTCGAGAAGGTGACGCTGAGATTTAAAGAGGTTATAGGCAGCATTTCCGCACACCGCTTCGATACGGCGTACCCCCGCGCTGACACCGCTCTCTTTAACGATCACAAAGGTTCCGATGGACGCGGTGTTATCGACGTGAACACCGCCGCAAAACTCGACCGATGCCGTCCCGAAATTGACGACACGAACCGTATCGCCGTATTTTTCACCAAACTGTGCTTTGGCTCCGCTTTTTTTCGCCTCATCGATGCTCATCTCTCTCGTCATCCCTTCCAACGCATGGAAGATATGATAGTTCACCCGCTCTTCGACCAATGCAATCTCTTCGTGAGTCATCGCTTTAGGATGGGAGAAGTCAAAACGGAGACGGTTATGTTCGACCAATGACCCCGCTTGCGAAATGTGTTCACCCAAGAGTTCATACAATGCCGCATGAAGCAGGTGAGTTGCCGAGTGGTGTTTCGCGATCTCGTTACGGGATGGATCGACGGTTGCATCCACGGTTTCACCAACCTTGATAGTCTCTTTCGTTTCGATGTGGGAGAGATTCAAACCGTGAAATTTTTTCGTATCTAACACGGTCGCTTTATCACCAAGAATTCCGCTATCGCCGCACTGTCCGCCGCTTTCCGCGTAAAACGGAGTCTCTTCGAGGAGTACCCATCCGCGCTGATGCGCATGAAGCTGTTCAACACGCTCAAAATTCTCACCCAACAGGGCTTGAATTTTTACCGGGGCTTTCGTGTAGGCATAGCCGATAAAGGTGTTCACACCGAACGTCTCGAGAAGAGTTTTAAAATCCCCCTCGACGTGAGCATCTCCTGACCCTTTCCACGCCGCTTTTGCCCGCTTGCGCTGCTCAGACATCAAGGTTTCAAACGTCTCTACATCGAGAGAAAGACTTTTTTCACGAAGCATATCTTCGGTCAAATCGAGAGGAAATCCGAAAGTGTCATAGAGTTTAAAGGCTACTTCGCCGCTGAACGTTTCTTTGGTATTTTTCAGCTCTTCGTTAAACAGTTCAATCCCTGATTGAATGGTTTTGAAAAAACGTTCCTCTTCGAGCATGATTTGCTCTTTTAGCACACTCAGTTTTTCCACAATGTAAGGATATTGTTTCCCCATCAATTCCGCTACGGTATCGGCAACTTCAAACATAAACGGTTTCGTAAATCCGAGCAAATACCCGTGACGTACCGCACGACGCAAAATACGGCGTAATACATAACCACGCCCTTCGTTTGAGAAGTTCGTCCCTTGCGCGAGCAAGAACGTAACGGTACGGATATGATCGGCGATAACGCGGTATGATGCTCCGCTCGCATATACGTACGGCTTACCAATCAGCGCTTCGACGTGGCGGATAATCGGCATAAAGAGGGTAGAATCATAGTTGCTTTGAACCCCTTCAAGTACCGCCGTCGCACGCTCTAATCCCATCCCTGTATCGATCGATGGTTTCGGAAGAGGCTTCAACTCACCTTTGGTATTGCGCTCATACTGCATAAAGACAAGGTTCCAAATCTCTAAAAATCGGTCTCCGTCTCCCCCCATGTAATCTTCCGGCCCGTTAAAATGTTCCGCACCCTGATCGACGAAAATCTCCGAACACGGTCCGCACGGTCCCGTGTCACCCATCTGCCAGAAGTTGTCTTTATCTCCCAGACGCATGATACGATCCGCTGCAATGTGCTTCTTCCAAATTGCTTCGGCTTCATCGTCGCTCTCATGAACGGTAACCCACAGTTTATCAACCGGGAGTTTCATCACTTCGGTCACAAATTCCCACGCATGGGCAATCGCTTCCTCTTTGAAGTAATCCCCGAAACTGAAGTTCCCGAGCATCTCGAAAAACGTGTGGTGACGCGCCGTATGACCGACGTTCTCTAAGTCATTGTGTTTCCCACCTGCACGGATACACGTCTGTGCACTGGTCGCACGCGGGTTGACAGGGATAGGGATATCCCCCGTAAAAATAGACTTAAACGGAACCATACCGGCATTGGTAAATAGGAGGGTCGCATCGTCAGGAACGAGAGGTGAACTCGGGGTACGAGCATGTTGTTTTGATTCAAAAAAGGCCAAAAAGGCTTCGCGGACATCCATCATGGGTTACTCACAATTGTCATAAAATTGCGCGATTATAGCGAAGATGGAGTTAAAAAACTTTATAAAATTTCCGTGATCCAATACAAAGAGCCGTTCCGAAGGCAGTAGTGCCGAGAGGAACGTAGCGTTCTTGGATTACAGTATGATCTTTTGCTACTTTTCTGACTAAACAGAAAAGTAGAGAGAAGAAGTTACGAAAACGCCCGATTGAGAGCACTAAACATCGCTTTGATTGAGGCTACGGTGATGTCGTTATCACACCCTACTCCGAAAAATTTATCCAAACTCTCGGTCTGAATCTCGATGTAGGCTACCGCTTCGGCACTGGAGAGTTCTCCGCGTGAGTGCTCCGAGTAGGAGAGGATTTTAAAGCTGTGGGAATACTCCACCATCAATGCATTTTTGCACGCATCGATAGGACCGTTCCCCAGCCCTTCGCTTCGGATAACTTTACCGTTATGGGTGTATTCCAACACACATTTGGCAGAGTGCTCTTTCGCACTCTCGGAAATTACCGAATAATCGACGAACTCGATATCGTGCGGTTCACCGAAATAAGTTTTCTCAAAAATCTCTAAAATCTCTTCGCTGGTAAGTTCCCGTCCCGCTTCGTCCGTAACACGCTGAACGATAGTTCCGATTTCCGGATGCATTTTTTTCGGCAACGAATAGCCGAATTTATCTTCGAGGACATAGGCTACTCCCCCTTTTCCCGATTGGGAGTTGATACGGATAATCCCCTCGTAATTACGCCCCACATCCTGCGGATCAATCGGAAGATACGGCACTTCCCAAAATTCGTCCTCTTTAGCGCGTTGATACGCCAACCCTTTGTTGATCGCGTCTTGGTGGGAGCCAGAAAACGCCGTGTAAACGAGCTCTCCCACATACGGGTGACGCTCATGGGTTTTCATATCGGTGCACTCTTCAACGACACGCACGACGGTCTCCAAATCGCTAAAATCAAGCTCTGGATCGACCCCTTGGGTGTACATGTTGAGCGCCAACGTGATGATATCGACGTTTCCGGTACGTTCGCCGTTGGAAAGCAATGTCCCCTCGACACGATCCGCCCCCGCCAATAGCGCCAACTCGGTTGCGGCAACGGAGGTTCCGCGGTCGTTATGAGTATGGGTCGAGATCAATACGTGCTCACGATTGGTCAAATGGCGGCTCATCCACTCGATCTGATCGGCATAGACGTTCGGAGTCGCCATCTCGACGGTTGCGGGGAGGTTAATCACCACTTTGCGCTCTGCGCTGATTCCCCATCTATCGGTAACCGCGTTACAGATACGGGCGGCAAATTCGAGCTCCGTCCCCGTAAAACTCTCAGGAGAGTATTCGAGCATAATCTCGCCATCGTGTTTAAGGGCGCGGGCTTTCACCATATCGACACCCTCGAGTGCCAATGCAATGATTTCATCTTGTTCTTTTCCAAAGACGATTTTACGTTGAGCCACGGAAGTGGAGTTATACAAATGGACAATCGCTTTTTTCACCCCGGCAAGAGCTTCAAACGTTTTATCGATCAAATGTTCCCGCGCTTGAACAAGGACCTGAACCGTCACATCATCAGGAATCAATTTTTGCTCGACCAGGGTACGTAAAAAATCGAACTCGACTTTCGATGCGGAGGGGAATCCTACCTCGATATTTTTAAATCCGAGTTTCAGCAAGAGCGAGAAGAGATTAAGTTTTTGATCCAAATTCATCGGGGTGATCAACGCTTGGTTACCGTCGCGAAGATCGACACTGCACCAGATAGGGGCATGCGTAATGGTTTTCGTAGGCCAAACACGATTTGGCAAATCAACTTGAGGATAAGGGCGGTATTTGCCCGCGGATGCGTGTTTCATAATGAAACTCCTATAATAATCTCTTCTTACTGCCCTTGCTGGTGGCAATAAGTGGCGGAATTATAGCAAAAAGGGTATCAATCACTTATGAAAAGTTATTTTCAATCTTTTCAATAATATGTGCCGCTCCGCTAGGGAGGATTAATGATGAAAGAGCGGCACTTTTAGCGGCTATATCACTTGTAATAGCCGCTTTGAGTTTCTCCGCAATCCCCTCCCCTTGACGCTCACACCATCCGCAATCGTTTTTGAGTATGTACTGTGCATTATGGTATTGATGATCTCCCGCCGCATACGGGAACGGGATATAAAATGCCGGAACTCCTGCTGCGCACAATTCCCAAAGGGTACTTGCACCGGATCGGCTCACCGCAAAATCACTCTGGGCGATCAGTGACGCGATTTGGGTTGTAAATCCATAGACTTCTGCATGGATTCCCAACTCCAGATAAGCCGTTTTTACCCTCTCTTCTTCTTTAAGTCCGCATTGATGAATGATATGAATCCCGACTTCGTGCAGCCAGAGTGCGAGTTCAAGAGCAAGGTCGTTAATAAATTTTGCCCCCTGCGATCCCCCTAGAAAAATAATTGTTTTCACCTCACTGCGAACTCTCGCATTCTGAAAATATCCTTCGCCCACTGGATAATCGCAGTGATTTTCCCCTTCTTCATACGAACTGTAAAACCCTTTGGCATACGGTCTGAGCAATCGATTTAGCTTCCCCGTAACTGCATTTTGTTCATGAATGTAAAGCGGTACTTTGGAAATCAATGCCGCCAATGCCGCCGGTGCCGCCGAAAAACCGCCGACACTCACGACCGCATCGGCTTGAAAATCTCTAATGAGCGCTTTAGAAGCAACGACCGCTTTCACGATTTTCCATAACGCCCCCAATTTGCCCAAACCGCTTTTGTTGACCACTCCGGTCGTATCCAAAAAATGGGTCGCTTCAAAAAGGGTACTTTCCCCAAACCACTGTCGGTCCTGCCCCGATGTAGATCCGATAAAAACAACACGATGCCCTCTCGATGCAGCTGCTTCCGCCAATGACAATGCAATCACCAGATGCCCTCCGGTTCCGCCCCCCGTAAAAATAAGATTCATTTGATTTTCCAAACGCCATCGGAATACATCCCGATGCCTACGCTAACGCTGAGCTCAGGAAACATCGCTGCGCGAGCGGTACCCTTGTTTTCTCTTCGGCAGAGTGCCCGCGCACACTTGTGTGCTTTTATCATTTTTTATCACCTGATTGATAGATAATTTTTTTAGAGAGCATCAGGACCATTCCGATCCCAACTGCCGAAGCCATCATCGCCGATCCTCCGTAACTCAAAAACGGTACGGATATCCCTTTGATCGGGGTTAAACCGCTGATTCCATACGCATTCACCATAAACGCAAAGGTGATGAGCAAGCCGACTCCGAGACTAAACAGATAAGCCGTATCGTTATGGGAGCGGTTTGCAATTTTAAAAAGGCGGTGAAGTAACATAATAAAAAGGAACGTAACGGCGAATACGCCGATAAATCCAAACTCTTCGGCAATTCCCGCCAAGACAAAGTCGGTGTGAACTTCACTCAAAAAACCGAGTTTGAATGTCCCTCCGCCCAAACCGGTTCCGAAAATTCCGCCGTTATGAATGGCATTGAGAGAGTGGCCGATTTGATACGCTTCTTCGGCATTTTCAATCCGTAGATGCTGTGCAATCGATTCCGGGAAAAAGGCCAAAATCGTACTCTGTGCCGATGCCCACCACGATAAGATACGGTTAATCCGATGTTCCGAAGTAAGGATAAAAAAGAGAAAAAAGCCAACCGAGATCCCAATCAGCGTCATAAAAAAGCGAAAACTGCTCCCTGCAAAAAAGAGCATAAACGCAAGCGTGAGGGCAAGAACGACTACCTGTCCCAAATCATTTTGTAAAAAGGCAATCAGGAACATCACCAACACAAAAATCCCCGCATACGGGGCAACACGTTTAAACTCTTCCACAACACCCATATTCGCATGATGACCGAGCTTGCGAGAAAAACTCCACGCTAAAAAGTAAACAAATCCGATTTTAAAAAATTCTACCGGAGCAAGCGAAAAACCAAACAGCTTGATCCACCGTTTTGCTCCCCCTACTTCACTGACCAAAGAAGCAGGAAGAAAAGGCATCACGACCATTAAAAATATACCGCCGAAAAAGAGTGCCAGTCCTAAACGATGGAGCCATACATCCGGATCGAGCTGAGCGAGAAACCACATCAAAAAGATGGAAAAAACAGCAACAATCAACTCACGCATAACGAAATGAAAATCGTTGTATTCAAATAAGATAACCGTATAAGCTGAGAGGGTATAGGAGCAGATAATCCCTACCGTAATCAGTGCGGTGGTCAAAAGAAATAATTTTTTATCAGGCATTTTTGGGCTTATAATGTATAATTTGGCGATAGTATATCGTTCTTTGGAAAAGAGTTCGATAAAAAAGAAGTGGAATAAATTTTGCTTGGCATAGTGTTATAACGGCAAGGGAGGGTAAAATGGGAATCAAAGTTTCACGAGCACACGATTTGATGCAAAGCGCACTCGATTACCGAGCCGCCCGTCAAGATATGATTGCCGGAAATATCGCAAATGCAGACACCCCTTTTTATCGTCCGCGAGATATCCGTTTCGAAGAGGTATTAACCCAAAAAAGTGCTTCGATTTTTGCCGACAAATCGCAAACACTAACGATGAGCCGTACCGATGGTTCCCATTTGGAGGGAGCCGATACCGCTTCTACTTCCAAGCCGACCACCTTTTTTCGGGACGGTCATATGGCACGAAATGATGGCAACAGTGTTGACTTGGATGTTGAAACGACCGAAATGGCAAAGAATTCGACCATGTTTAACGCCCTTACGGCAGCGCTTAAAAAAGATTCAATGCTTTTTAAAAGCGTCATCGATGCTTCATCTAAGACATCATGATAAATCATGTATACGCCATCGGAATAAAATCCCGATTGGCTGCGTTAACACTGAGTTTCCTTCGGCAGGAAGCCCGGTTTATTTTGGTATAAAGGATTAGGTTATGGCATTTTTAGACAGTTTTGATATCAGCGGTTATGGCCTATCCGCACAACGGGTTCGCGTCAATACCATCAGTTCCAACATTGCCAACGCCCAGACGACCCGTACTAGTGAGGGGGGGCCATATCGCCGTCAAGAAGTTGTCTTTAAAGCGATCGATTTTAATAAACTCTACAACCAAGCCTTGGAGAATGAAACCTCCGCACTAGGTTACAGCGATCCTTTGAAAGAAGGATTGGCAGGGCTAAAACCCAATCCTGCCATCATGAGCGTTGTTGTCGATAAGATCACCCGGGATGATACGGCGCCGAAAATGAAATACGAACCTTCTCACCCTGATGCGGATGCCAACGGCTACGTTGCCTATCCCAATATTAATCCTGTGATCGAAATGGCCGATTTAGTCGAAGCAACAAGGTCGTATCAAGCGAACGTAGCCGCGTTTGAAAGCGCAAAAAACATGGCATCCAGCGCCATCACTATTTTACAAGCCTAAAAAAGGATAGACCGTAATGGCCAATATTCAATCGATAAAATCTCTCTCCACTGCCGACTTACTGGCTAATAAAAGTACCAATCCCGCCGAGGGAAGCAGTACTGACTTTGCCCAAGAGCTTAAAAATGCCCTTGGCAATGTCAACCAGATGCAAGTTGACGGAGAGAAGGCGATGAGCGATATTGCGACCGGAAGCGTAAAAGATCTTCACCAAGCGGCTATCGCCATCGACAAAGCTGAAATCAGTATGAAACTGATGCTCGAAGTACGGAATAAAGCCCTTAACGCGTACAAAGAAATTACCCGAACGCAAATGTGATTCAGCCTTAACTCATGCGCCATTCTAATAAATCAAAAAAGATACTCGCCCTTTTTCTCGTTCTGATGTTCGGATTTGTCATTTTTTTGGCAGTGATGCTCTATACCGCTTTGCACGAACGGGATATCCCCTCTATTTTCTCCGAAGATACGGCAAAAGCACAGCGCGGTTCCATCATCAGTGCCGACGGATTTCATATCGCCACGACTCAGAAGCTTTACAAAGCGGTCGTCAACACCCGCAATATTGATCCGGATAAAGAGGAACTTTTTATCCAACTTTTCAGTATCTACAGCGGAATCGACCCTGCCGAGATTCGGCAACGTCTGCATACCCGTAAAGGTTCCGTGACCCTAAGCTACCACATCAGTCCTAAAGAGGCAATGTACCTGAAAACGCTGGGATTTGAATTGCGCCGCCTAAAGGTATTCGTGGAATACGAAACCTCCAGCGGACAGCGTGTTTTACAAGGGCTCAACATCATCGAAAGCGGGGAAGCGCGTACCTATCCTTACGGCAAGCTCCTCACCCCGCTTTTGGGTTATCCCCGAAAAATGGAAGAAGATGGCTATACCCGCGTATATGGGATCAAAGGATTAGAAAAGTTTTTTGACGAAGAGCTCAATCCGCAGCAAAACAAAACCCAAAAGGCGCTGCGCGACGTCAACGGTTATCTCATTTTAAATAAACAAAGCGACGTTAAACACCAGATCAACGGTTTGACGGTTAAACTCAACATACCCATCACACTCCAAGCACGGGTCGAAGCGGTTACCGATCGTATCAAAGAACAGCTCAAAGCGGATGAAATTATCGCAACCGTTATGGACTCAAAAACGGGAAAAATCGTTGCCCTTGCCAGTTCAAACCGATTCGATCCCAGTCACATCCGTACCGCTGATTACCCTTCCCTCAACACGAATGCGATCGAATACAGCTACGAACCCGGATCGGTTATCAAACCGATTATCTTTGCTCTGATGCTCGATCGGGGGCTTATCAACCCTTATGATATGGTCAACGGCCATAACGGCCGCTACACGATGGGACGCAAAACGATTGTAGACGAGCACAAGTTCAGTATGATCAGCGCCGAAGATGTTCTCGTTCACTCTTCGAATATCGGGATTGCCCAGCTTGCTCAAAAACTCAACGGTGCCGAATACACCGAAGGGCTAAAACGGTTCGGATTTACCCATTTCAGCGGGATCGATCTCCCTTATGAAAAACGGGGATCGATCCCGAGTTCAGCACAGCTGAATAATTACCTCTACAAAGCGATTACCTCATACGGCTATGGGATGCGTGCTAATGCCATGCAGTTGGTAAAAGCGTTCAATGTCTTTAATAACGGTGGTAAACTCATCAATCCGATGGTAGTTGAAGCTCTGTATGACGATAATGGCCGAATGATCCCGATGCAGGTACAAGCCCCGATACAGGTCATCTCCCCCGCCACTGCAGAGCGGATGAAGCAGATTTTGATCAAAACGGTTAATGAAGGGACCGGTATCGGTGCCAAAACACCGGGGCTTGAAATCGGTGGAAAAACGGGGACTGCCCATATCGCTAAAAAAGGGAAATACGTCAACAGCTATCACACCTCATTTATCGGTTTTGCAAATGACGGTACCCATCACTACACAATCGGTGTCGCGGTTATCGAACCACGTACGGTTTATTTTGCATCGATCACCGCCGTTCCGGTATTCAAGGGTGTGGTAGATGTCATGGTCGAAGAAAAATTGCTAAAGCCCGATCCGGTAGCCGCAGCTGCAGCTGCGCAAGTACCCCCTAAAGAACACCATTAAGGGCTTTTTGTACCAATTTGGTTGCCTCTTTTTCAAACGGGTAATGTTTTTGGATCCCCCACACTTCGACAACGATATCTCCTCGCAGCATGAGTTTGCGTTTGCCCTGCAATACCCCTACGACGCGGTTATTTTCCAATCCCTTGGGATCAATGGAAAAGAGCAACGGAATTATTTTCTCTTTGCCCGATTCTACAACCATCGGCTTATGTTTGTTGATAAGCGCTTCACCTTTAGCGAGGCTCTCTTTTCCATCATCGAGACTATAGGTGAGCGATACCAGTTTTAGATCGCTGTGCCATCGATTTACCACTTTGAGATCACTTCCCAGCCGCAGCCGTCCTTTTTCATCCCCAATTCCCAAGAGGGTTAAAATACCCATCACCATTTGAGGTCCTGAAGAATCAAACCGAATATTACCCTGCGGCTCTATCAGAATATCTTCACCGATCTTCGGAGTGCATCCGGTGACAAACAATGCCGCCAGCAGCAGTCCCATGAAATATTTTTTCATTTTACATCCATACATTATCGATCAGGCGGGTGGTTCCGACACGTGCTGCAACGAGGATAATCGTATTTCCGATCATCACCTCTGCGATCGATTTAAATTCCCTATCGACAATCGCCACATATTCCACCTCCAACGGTTCCAAAATACGGATCATTTCGAGTTGGATCAATTCCGCATCCAGAGCTCCGCGCATTACCATCTCTGTTGCTTTCTTGAGGGCGGCAGAGAGTTTGAGAGCCTCTTGACGCTCGGCAGGATTCAAATAAACATTACGGCTCGAAAGTGCTAAACCATCCTTTTCCCGTACGGTATCCATAGGGACAATCGCAACATTCATAAAGAAGTTTTTACACATCTGGGTGATTAGAGCAAGTTGTTGCGCATCTTTTTTTCCGAAATAAACACGTGCCGGACGAACCATGTTCAGCAGTTTCATCACAACGGTCAATACACCGTCAAAATGTCCCGGTCTTGAGGCCCCTTCGAGAATATAACCCCGTACATCGGGAGCACATATCCGTACCTCATCCTCTCCGTACATGGCACTGACATCCGGATAAAAGAGGACATCGACCCCGCTCAGCTCACAGATTTTAAAATCAGCCTCTTCGCGGCGAGGATACTTACTCAAATCCTCTCCCGGCAAAAACTGGGTCGGATTGACAAAAATAGAGACTACTACACAATCATTCTCTTTACGTGCTGCCTCAATCAGACTGCGATGCCCGATATGCAGAGCCCCCATTGTAGGAACAAATCCGACAGTGCCGGGTTGAGTATCCAATACGGCCCGAAGTTCATATACAGAACGAGCGATAATCATTGTTTTAGCCTTTATGCAGGGGAGGTATACTATAATCGCAATTATAATAGACTTCTTTTGAAAAAGAGGTCTTCTCTCTCGCCAGAGAGAAGCTTTAGCGACCCAAGCGGTCAGCGTGGCCAAGGGGCTTTGCCCTGCTGGCATCACTATAAATAACACCACAGGGATAATACGTGGATCATTACGAATATACTGAATTATTGAAAACTTTAACGATCAAAATGCAAAATGTCACCGATGTTGTCCGTCCACAGGACATTACACGACGTCTGGGCGAGATCGAAGCACTTGAAAATTCCGATGGTTTTTGGAATGATGCAACCGCCGCAGGGGTTATCCAAAAGGAAAAAACCCAGTTAGAACGCCGTCTTGCTAAATATTCTAAAACTTTTAATACGCTGGGCGATGCAAAAGACATCTATGACATGGCTAAAGAAGAAGGGGATGATGAGACAATCGAATCGCTCTTTGCCGATGCGGGAGAACTCGAAAATCAGGTCAAGTCCATGGAGATCGAAGTACTTTTAAGCGGCGAGCACGATAGTCATAATGCCATCGTCACCATCCACCCCGGTGCAGGAGGGACAGAATCCCAAGATTGGGCATCTATGCTCTTGCGCATGTACACCCGCTGGGCAGAGCGACATGATTTTACCGTCGAAATACTCGATTACCAGTCTGGTGAAGAGGCCGGGATAAAAGATGCCGCATTACTCATAAAAGGAATCAATGTCTACGGATACCTCAAAAATGAGAATGGTATCCACCGTCTCGTCCGTATCAGTCCTTATGATTCCGCAGCCAAACGTCATACCAGTTTTACCTCTGTCATGGTCTCTCCTGAACTCGACGATGACATCGCAATCGAGATCGAAGACCGTGACATCCGTATCGATACCTATCGTGCATCGGGTGCGGGGGGTCAGCACGTCAACAAAACCGAATCGGCGATCCGGATCACCCATATCCCTAGCGGTATCGTTGTACAGTGTCAAAATGACCGCTCACAACACAAAAATAAGGCAACGGCCTTCAAGATGCTCAAATCCCGCCTCTACGAACTGGAGATGGAAAAACAGCAGGCTGCCGTTGACGGTGTTGAAAAAAGCGATATCGGCTGGGGACATCAAATCCGTTCTTATGTTCTCGCCCCCTATCAACAAGTCAAAGACACGCGCTCCGGTATCCCTTATTCCAATATCAGTACCATTCTCGATGGGGATATTGACGAGATGATCGAAGGTGTACTCATTTCTCTTAGCCGTAAAGATGACGACGAAGAATAAAGAGATCATCCTCAAAGAGTGTGCTCTTCACGAGCCATGCTCTTACATTGCGGGAAATACCCAAAGCATCCATTACAAAGTGATCCAAGAGTGCTCAAAAGAGCAATGTGAAGCATTGATTCTACGGGGATGGCGACGATTTGGATCCATGTATTTTCGCCCGATTTGTCAGGATTGCCGAGCGTGTGAAAGTCTTAAAATCGATGCATGCAATTATACTTTCAGTAAATCAGACCGCCGAATTTTACGTAAAAATGATCATCTCACATCCATCATCCGTCATCCTACCCTTACACGTGAACATCTCAGCCTCTTTGATCGCTACCATCGCTACAAACACCATACGAGAGATTGGGATGCGCCGAAGAGCGATCCGAAAAATTATTACGCCTCATTCGTTCAGGGGCATGGAGATTTTGGATTTGAAGTACTCTATTTCGATGGTGACAAACTTATTGCCGTGGATTTGATCGATATTTTAGAGGAGGGGATCAGTTCGGTCTATTGTTACTATGATCCTGACTATAATTCCCAGTCATTAGGGCGCTATACGCTTCTTCAACAGATCGAATTTGCCCATCGGTTGAAACTTAAATGGATCTATCTGGGTTACTACGTCGAAGGGTGCCAAAGCCTAGCGTACAAGATCAATTACCAACCCTCCCTACAACTTCAGGGAAGACCCGAAGAGGAAGAGGTTGCATTGTGGGAACGATTAACGTCCGCTGATCATTCGTGATACGAGCCCTTTTTGATCACTCCGCTCTGCTAGAATAACCCCGATAATATGAGCGGCAACAAAGGCAAAAATTGCATATCCGACATACATATGCATACTCTCTACCAGCTCTTTGGCATCGCCTGTAATTTTATAATAAAGACTCAGACCGCTGATCGACATCACGGTCAATAAAAGATACACTATTGTATAGAGCCTATACACCCGTTTCATAGAGGGATTCTCATCAAAACCAAACCCGTTTTTTAGAACCATCGCCAATCTCCATACCAGCAATGCACTAACCGCAATCCCCAGATAGATATGCCATTCCCACATCGGAGCACGTACCGCTTTACCGATTATCACAGCTTGCTCGTCCGTAATAGTCATCCCGATTTCAGCGAGCTTAGTCTGAACGATAGACCCAATCGCACCTTTATTCATGACACTTTCACGTAAGATGACCGTAATGAAGAGTCCAAAAACTGCTATTGCTTGAAGCCAATGCCAAACACGAAATGAGGGTGAAAAGGTACGCATGTATTCTCCTGAACCTAGATACGTTATGATACAAAAATAATTTGTACATTAGGTTAACCGAGCATGAATAGTATCTCTTTCGATAATAATCGCATAATCCCTTCCAAAATCATCTGCATCGGGCGAAACTATGTTGAGCACATCTATGAACTGAACAATGAGATTCCCGCTTCTATGGTCGTCTTTAATAAACCCAACTCCGCCATTACCGATTCGCTCCAGGTATTCACACCTGATACCCGTTTCGAAGGGGAAATCTGTTTTCTCATGATGGAAGGGAAAATAGCAGGGATCGGCTTTGGTCTGGACCTTACCAAAGCAGAGATACAAAATCATCTGAAATCCAAAGGACTTCCCTGGGAACGTGCGAAAGGATTTGACGGCTCATGCGTATTGGGCGAATTTGTCCCTTTTGACGCTCCGCTTGAATCACTTCGTATGACGCTTCATATCAACGGTATCCTTATACAAGAGGCAACCTATGATTTAATGATTTACAAACCCCATAGCATGATTGAGGAGATAAAGAGTTTTATGAGTTTTGAAGACGGTGACATCATAATGAGTGGAACCCCTAAGGGAGTCAATACGTATCACACAGGCGATACATTCATCGGAAAAGTATTTAGCGGTGAACGCTTGTTAGTAGAGAGCTCTTGGATTGTCAAATCGTATACATAAACCTGGTTTCCGCAATTAGCTGAAATTTTTATTATTATATAAGAGTTTTTTATTTTATAATGGCCTGATATCCAGACAAGGAGTTTATGATGGCTATCCTATTACCCCCACTCCCATTTGAAAAAAATGCGTTGGAACCGTATATTACTTCTCTTACGTTGGAATACCACTATGGTAAACATCACAATGCCTATGTTGTCAACACCAACACTTTGATAAAAGATACGGAGCTCGATACGTTATCACTCGAAGAAATTATTCTTCTAACCGCTAATGATCTGACAAAAACTTCCCTCTTTAACAATGCAGCCCAAGTGTGGAACCACACCTTCTATTGGAACTCATTAAAATATGGAGGAGGCCATCCGACAGGAGAAATTGCCAAAAAAATTGATGCCGATTTCGGAAGCTATGATAATTTTACCAAAGCTTTGAAAGAGGCTGCATTGGGACAATTCGGGAGTGGATGGGCATGGCTGGTCTTAATGGATGGTAAACTCAGCATTCTCAAAACTTCCAATGCCGATACTCCGATAGCCCGGGGAATAAAGCCTCTTTTGTGCATTGATGTATGGGAACACGCCTATTATCTGGATTACAAAAATGCCCGTGCTGACTATGCCGATACAGTGATAAAAAATTTGTTAAACTGGGATTTTGCGAATAGAAATTTAAAAGGGTAGAGATTGCCCCAAAGGGGCAAGAAGAAAAAGAGAATTTCTTAGCTGTTACGCTTTTTGATAATCTCTTCGGCAACGTTACGTGGAACTTCTTCGTAGTGATCGAATTCCATAGAGTAACTTGCACGTCCTTGAGTTGCTGAACGAAGGTCAGTTGAGTAACCGAACATTTCAGAGAGTGGTACGAACGCGTCAACAATTTTGTTACCTGAACGGTCACCCATGTTGTTAACTTGTCCGCGACGACGGTTAAGGTCACCGATAACGTCACCCATGAAGTTCTCAGGAACTTCAACTTCAACTTTCATCATAGGCTCAAGGATAGCTGGGTTTGCTTTTCGTGCACCCTCTTTGAATCCCATAGAAGCAGCAAGTTTAAACGCCATCTCATTCGAGTCAACCTCATGGTATGAACCATCATACAACGCAACTTCGATATCCTCAATCGGGTAACCCGCGAGAACACCTTTTTGCATTGCTTCTTTACACCCTTTTTCAACTGCAGGAACGTACTCTTTTGGAATAACCCCACCTTTGATTTCGTTGTGGAAGATATAACCCGTTCCAGGTACACCCGGCTTGATACGGAGATATACGTGACCGAATTGTCCGCGTCCACCTGATTGTTTCGCGTATTTGTACTCTTGGTTTACTTCGTTACGGATAGACTCACGGTATGCAACTTGAGGTGCACCCACTTCCGCTTCAACTTTAAACTCACGGAACATACGGTCAACAAGAATCTCAAGGTGAAGCTCACCCATACCAGAGATAATTGTTTGACCTGTTTCTTCATCTGTGTGAACACGGAACGATGGATCTTCCGCTGCCAATTTTGCAAGAGCGATACCCATTTTTTCTTGGTCCGCTTTTGTTTTAGGCTCAACCGCAACCGAAATAACCGGTTCAGGGAAGTGCATACGCTCTAGTACGATACGATCAGCTTCTGAACACAAAGTATCTCCGGTAGTTGTATCTTTAAGACCTACAACCGCACCGATTTCACCCGCATAAAGTTCTTTGATCTCTTCACGTTTATTCGCGTGCATTTTCAAAAGACGACCGATACGCTCTTTTTTACCTTTGATGGTGTTATAAGCGTATGTACCTGACTCAAGAACACCACGGTAAACACGTACGAAAGTGAGCTGTCCAACAAATGGATCGGTCATAATTTTGAACGCAAGACCGGCGAATGGAGCATCATCACGTGATTCAACTTCCACTTCAACCTCTTCATCGTCTTCCATTGTCCCTTTGATAGCCGCAACTTCCAAAGGTGATGGTAGGTAATCAACAACCGCGTCAAGAAGAGTCTGAACCCCTTTGTTTTTAAACGCAGTTCCGCATGTCATAGGAATGATTTCCATTTTAAGACATCCGGCTTTAATCCCGCGCATGATCTCTTCGTTGCTAAGTTCACCCTCTTCGAAGAATTTCTCCATCAAAGTATCGTCACCCTCAGCAGCCGCTTCCATCAATTGAGCGCGGTATTTGTTAGAAAGCTCTACCATATCAGCAGGAATTTCTTCTTCATGGTAGCTTGAACCCATTGCTGCATCTTCATCCCAAAGAATGGCTTTCATCTTAACGAGGTCAACAATCCCTTTAAACTGATCTTCAGCACCGATTGGAAGTTGAATCGCGATTGGATTTGCTTTAAGACGTGCACGGATTTGCTCTTCTACGTTGTAGAAATCAGCCCCTGTACGGTCCATTTTGTTGACGAAAACCATACGAGGAACCCCGTAGCGGTTTGCTTGACGCCATACAGTCTCTGATTGTGGTTGAACCCCACCAACAGCACAGAATACCGCTACAGCACCATCAAGTACACGCATAGAACGCTCAACTTCGATCGTGAAGTCAACGTGGCCCGGAGTGTCGATGATATTGATTTGTTTGCCATTCCATTCACAGGTTGTCGCAGCAGAAGTGATGGTGATACCACGTTCTTGCTCTTGCTCCATCCAGTCCATAGTTGCAGCACCTTCGTGAACCTCACCGATTTTGTGTGATACACCGGTGTAGAACAAGATACGTTCCGTTGTTGTCGTTTTACCCGCGTCAATGTGAGCGGCGATACCGATGTTTCTTACGTCTTCAAGTTTATGGGATCTTGCCATGATAATAGCCCTTAATAGAGTTTATAGTGGATAGGGGAAATGATAACCCGAGAGGGTTATCAAAGGGTTACAAAATCTGCCTCGAATGAGGCAAGCTTTAGTAGCCCAAGCGGCTAGCGTAGTAACCGGGGCTTTGCTCCGGTTACGTTCTAACCGAAATTGACTCTTACCAGCGGTAATGAGCGAACGCTTTATTCGCTTCAGCCATTTTGTAAGTATCTTCTTTACGTTTGAATGCTGTACCTTTGTCGTTTGCAGCATCTGATAACTCATTTGCCAAACGCTCTGCCATAGTGCGCTCGTTACGTTTGCGTGCCGCATCGGTTAACCAGCGGATAGCAAGAGAAAGTTGGCGTACAGGACGAACTTCTACTGGAACTTGGTAGGTCGCTCCACCCACACGGCGGCTTTTTACTTCGATGACTGGTTTGATATTATCAATCGCAGCGTTGAATACTTCGATACCTGTTTTTTCACCACGTGAACCCATGATATCCAATGCACCGTACATGATTTTTTCAGCGGTACTTTTTTTACCGTCCCACATGATTTTATTGATGAATTTCGTCAATACTTTTGAACCATGAACCGGGTCAGGCATAATTTCGCGAACGGGCGCTTTTCTTCTTCTCATAATGTTTCCTTCAATGTTTTTTCATTTACTCAAAATAGGGTCATCAGAAACCCAATCTTGTCAGACTAATTGATTATTTTTTAGCCTTGGCTTTTTTCGTTCCGTATTTAGAACGAGATACTTTACGGTCTTTAACACCCGCTGTATCGAGAGCACCACGTACGATATGGTATTTTACCCCTGGTAAGTCTTTTACACGGCCGCCGCGAACAAGAACGATAGAGTGCTCTTGCAAGTTGTGACCCTCACCACCGATATAACTAATAACTTCAAACCCTGAAGTCAAACGAACTTTAGCAACTTTACGAAGCGCCGAGTTCGGTTTTTTAGGG
>Ga0208863_1000540_pt1 | contig 34378 bp, 28 predicted proteins | sample RifOxyD3_FD_184040 | JGI IMG/M metagenome (GOLD analysis project Ga0208863, IMG submission 184040) | Soil microbial communities from Rifle, Colorado - Rifle Oxygen_injection D3 (SPAdes) | ecosystem: Environmental > Terrestrial > Deep subsurface > Rock core/Sediment | place: Rifle, Colorado...
CGTCGTAGCGCTGCTACGCCTACGGTTTTGCTCAATCGGCCCAGCCAAATCTGACCCCAATCCGGGCGCGATCCAGGTATATTAGTATTTTCCGAGTCCCTAACAGCGAATATCGAATATCGAACAAGAAACCGCATAATGATGAAGTGGTGAAACTTCGACATTCGACATCTCTTGTTTACCCCGCGAGGGGGTATAAACTTTATTCTGCGGTTCAAAAATACAAAATTTGCTTAAGTGAACGGCAGTTGAGTTAGGACTCTTGCGTATTCTCGGCCAGGATCCTGATCTTGACCGTCTTGTCGGTGCAGATATCGAGCTGGTCGATTTCGGCCAGCGCCACTTGGACCGCCTCCTCCGCTGCTTCATGGGTGCGCATGACCATGGGCACCGATTCTTTTTTCCGCTGGCCCATCTGGATAACCGACTCCAGGCTGATGCCGTGCCGGCCGAGGATGCCGGAAACCGTCGACAAAACACCCGGTTTGTCCAGCACCGAGAACCGAAAATAGTAAGGGCAGCGCAGCTCGGCCATGGGCGTGATCCGGCGCGGGGTAATGTGGGCCGGCAGATACCCGAGGCTGGGAACGCGATTGATGGCGCCGGTCATGATATCGCGGGCGATATCGACGACATCGGCGGCCACGGCGCTGCCGGTCGGCATCATGCCGGCGCCCAGACCGTAGAGCAGAACATTGCCCACCATGTCGCCGGTGAAGTGGAAGGCGTTGTAGGCGCCGTTGATGTTGGCGAGCAGATGGTTCTCCGGCACCATGGTCGGATGGACCCGGGCCTCCACATGCTCGCCGTGGTTGCGGCTGATGGCCAGCAGTTTGATGCGGTAGCCGAACTCCCGCGCAAAGTCGATATCGATCGGCTCGATGCGCGAGATGCCCTCCACCGTGAAATCCCGCAGGTTGACGGGCATGCCGTAGGCCATGGTCATCAGGATGGCCAGCTTGTGGGCCGTGTCGATTCCCTCGATATCGTAGGTGGGGTCGGCCTCGGCAAAGCCCTTGGCCTGGGCGTCCTTCAATACCTCGGCAAACGGGACGCCGTGGTCGGTCATTCGGGTGAGGATGTAGTTGGCCGTGCCGTTCATGATCCCCATCATCGAGATGATCCGGTTGGCGACCAGACCTTCCTTGAGGGCCTTGATCACCGGAATACCGCCGCCAACGCTGGCCTCGAAGCCGACTTCCACATTGGCCCGGGCCGCCGCCTCAAAGATTTCCCGGCCGTGCTGGGAAAGCAGGGCCTTATTGGCAGTCACCACATGCTTGCCGCTGGCGATCGCCTTTAATAGAAAACTCTTGGCTGGCTCGATGCCGCCGATCAGCTCCACCACGATATCGATCTCCGGATCGGCGAAGATCTCCTCGGCATTCCTGGTGAGGGTGACCTTGCCGCCTTGGGCGATATGGTCGGGCAGGGAATCTCGGACGATATCCGCCACACGCTTCAGCCGGATTTCAGCGCCTACCCGTTTTTCAAGGCGGCCGGCCTGGTCGTGCAGAACCTGGGCCAGGCCGCTGCCAACGGTGCCAAAACCAATCAAACCAATTTTTATTTCGGTCATACAAGTGCTCCTGATTAGTCCCTTGGGTATTGCGTGTCAACAGCCCGGTATGCGTAATCGCATGCCTTAGAGCTTATCCATAAATAAAACTTTGGTGCTTGCATCCGGCTTTTGGCCGGATTTAACCGCTCCTCAATCGCAAAATCCTCGCCGTAGCGCTGCTACGACTGCGGTTTTGCTCAATCGTCACGGCAAAATTCGTCGCAAAATCCGGCGCAATCCCTGAAAAGCTTATTTATGGATAAGCTCTTGCTGTTCTGTCTGTCTGGAAAAAGGTAATCAGAAATAACCTCTTTATGCGCCCTTGTCAAAAGATTATGGGAAGCAAGCATCGACCCGCAGGGCGGTTTTCCCGAGAATCACGCCGGCCGTCGCCAGGGGTGTCCCGACCTTTGGCCGGTGATATTTTGTTGGCATTGCATTTCTTTTGGTATATAGTGCCGTGCGAGGCGAAAAATGAATTATGCTTCATTCGCTGTTTTTTGATAAAGAAACGGTATTCAAGCAGGTTAGAGGTGTCGGTTGTCGAGCAATTCTAAAAAAGGAGCAGATCATGAACATCTTGGTTTTCGGACCCAACGGTAGTGGCAAGGGCACCCAGGGTGCCATTGTTCAGAAGAAATACAATGTCCCCCATATCGAATCCGGGGCAATATTCCGCAAGAATATCGGGGGCGGCACTGAGCTTGGCAAAAAGGCCAAGGAATATATTGACCGGGGCGATCTGGTGCCGGACAATATCACCATCCCCATGATTCTCGATCGGCTGCGCGAGGACGACTGCAAGAAAGGCTGGCTGCTGGACGGTTTTCCTCGGAACAAGGTACAGGCCGAGACCCTGGCCAAGGCGTTGAACGATGCCGGAATCAAGCTCGATTACGTGATCGAGATCGTCCTGCCCCGCGAGGTGGCCAAGCTGCGGATCACCGGCCGCAGGCTTTGCGTCAACGACAACAACCATCCCAACCACGTCGCCTTCGACGCCATCAAGCCGGTGGAAAAAGACGGCAAGATCGTTTGCCGGGTGTGCGGCGGCGAGCTGAAGACCAGGGCCGATGATCAGGATGATACGGCCATCGATAAGCGGCACAACATCTATTATGATGAAACCACCGGCACCATGGCGGCGGTGAATTTTTTCAAGGGACTGAAAGGACCGAAGACTATCTCTGTGGACGGTGGGCCTTCCATCGGCGAGGTATCCGAGGTAATCATGAAGCAGCTTGTCTAGACGACTGGCGTTTGCCGGATGTTTTTTGAGGGGACGTGCTAGGTGCGTCCCCTCTTTTTTTTGTGCGCCGGGCATGTTACCGAGACAGGCGGCAATAATTGCCAGAACATGCAAAATCTTGACGGTGGCGCCTGCTCCGGGCTATAGTGTCAGATGGTCGTGCGTGCCAGGTTCTGAAGATGCGGGACCGGGTCGCGCCGGGCCTGACGGTGTCGTGGGGTGTTTGGCCGGCGGTGTTTTCTAATATGGACGAGAGGTTGCCATGCCATTGTACGATTATGTCTGCCGGGCCTGCGGCAAGGAGTTCGAATTGCTGGTGCTGGGGGGCGAAACGCCTGCTTGCCCGGCCTGCCAGAGCAAAGACCTTGCCAAGCAGATGTCGGTGTGTGCGCACCGCTCCAAGGGCGGGTCAACGGCGGGCGGCAGTAGCGGCGCCGGTTCCGGCTGCGCCGGTTGTTCCAGCTCCAACTGCAGCAGCTGTCACTGAGAGCTTATCCGTAGATAAGCTCTTAGGCCAGTGCCACCAAATTAATAGATGATAAGGAAGCGTTGATGAAGAAGATAATCCGAATCGGCACCCGGGGCAGTCTGCTGGCCGTAACCCAGAGTACGTGGACCAAGAAGCAGATCGAGAACCAGCATCCTGGCGTGACCGTGGAACTGGTGAAGATTGTGACGAAAGGCGATAAGATTCTCGACGTGCCTTTGGCCAAGGTGGGTGGTAAGGGGCTTTTTGTGAAAGAGATCGAAGAGGCCTTGCTGCGCGGCGAGGTCGATCTGGCAGTGCACAGTATGAAGGATGTGCCGGCCGAATTGCCCGATCCGCTGCATCTCGGGATTATCCCCAAACGGGAAGACCCCCGCGACGCCTTTATCGCCAACAAGTACCGGCAGCTTGCCGAACTGCCGGCCGGCGCCCGGGTCGGGACCAGCAGCCTCCGCCGCCGCTGTCAGTTGGCCAAGCTGCGGCCCGATCTGGAGATCGACAATCTGCGGGGCAACCTCGATACCCGTCTCCGCAAGCTGGACGAAGGCCAGTATGCGGCGATCATCCTGGCGGCGGCCGGTCTCAACCGTCTCGGGCTCAGCGCGCGGGCAACCAGTTATTTTACCCCGGAGGAGATGCTGCCGGCCGTGGGCCAGGGCGCCCTGGGTATCGAACTGCGGCGGGACGACGAGGAGTTGTTCGCCGGCCTTGCTTTTCTCAACGATGAGGTAACCGCCATGACCGTGCGGGCTGAGCGGGCCTTTCTGCACCGGCTGGAGGGCGGCTGCCAGGTGCCGATCGGCGCTTTTTGCCAGACGGAGACCGGGGCCGACGGGGCGCGGCTTTTGTCGCTCACCGGTCTGGTCGCCTCGGAGGACGGCAGCCGGATGATCAAGAAACAGCGGTCAGCACCGTGGGGCCAGGCCGAGGTCCTGGGAATCGGGCTGGCTGAAGAGATACTGGCCGGCGGCGGCCGTGAGATTCTGGCCGAGGTGTACAGCGCGGCCGCGGAGAATGCATAACCCAGCGGAGCTGGATAAGTCCCTTAATAGCATGGACATCTGAATGTCCTGCGGGTGTGATGGTTATGGGATTTATGGGCACAAATTGTTAATAATCAACCCCTAACCCAGCGGAGCTGGATAAGTCCCTTAACAGCAGTTAACGCTGATATCCAGTGAGCGTAGGGTTTACGAAATTTTTGACCGCAATCTGTTAACAATCAATGTATAAGGGACTAAGGGACTAAGGGACTAAGGTGAATTGCGATACAGGCGTGGCCGTTGGGCCGGAGAAAGGAAAATCCAGGAAGCCGCTGGTTTACCTGGTCGGGGCCGGGCCGGGTGATCCGGGGCTGATCACCGTGCGCGGCAAGCAGCTGCTGGAGCGGGCCGAGGTGGTGGTCTACGATTACCTGGCCAACAAGAAGTTTCTGCAGTATGTGCCCAAGGGCGCGGAATTCATCTATGTCGGCAAGAAGGGCGGCGTTCATCATGCCTGCACCCAGGAGGAGATTAACCAACTGCTGGTGGAGCGAGCCCGGGCCGGCCGCACGGTCGTCCGCCTGAAGGGCGGCGATCCCTTCATCTTCGGCCGCGGCGGCGAGGAGATTGAGGAGCTGGTCAAAGCCGGCATCCCCTTCGAGGTGGTGCCTGGCGTCACCTCGGCGACGGCGGCGGCCACCTATGCCGGCATCCCCATAACCCACCGGCGGTTCACCTCAACGGTTGCTTTCATCACCGGCCATGAGGATCCCACCAAACCAGACAGCAGAGTCGCCTGGGACAAGATCGCCACCGGCATCGGCACTCTGGTCATCTACATGGGGATCAAGAATCTGCCGGCCATCACCGCCAATCTGATCAAGTACGGCCGGGACCCAAACACCCCGGTGGCCGTGGTTCACTGGGCCTCGACCGCTGGACAGCGCACCGTGATCGGGACGCTGGCGACCATCACCGAGGTGGTGCAGGCGGCGAAGATCCGGCCGCCTTCCATCATTGTGGTCGGCGAGGTGGTCAGCCTGCGGGACACGATCAACTGGTTCGAAAAGCGGCCGCTGTTCGGCAAGCGGGTCCTGGTGACCAGGACCCGGGAGCAGGCGAGCGAACTGGTCAACCGGCTTGAGGAGGTGGGCGCCGACTGCCTGGAGTTCGCGACCATCAGCATCGAGCCGCTTGAGTCGTTCGAGGAACTTGATCTGGAACTGGCCCGGATCGGCCAGTACGATTGGCTGGTTTTTACCAGTATCAACGCGGTCAGCCATTTCTTCGGGCGGCTGCTTGAACAGGGCATGGATGCCCGCGATCTGCACGGGCCGCGGATTGCGGTCGTCGGCCGGACCACGGCCGAGAGGCTGGCTGACTTCGGCATAAAAGCCGATCTGCTGCCGGACGAGTTTACCGGCGAGGGGTTGGCCGCCAGTCTGCTGGCCCAGGGGATGCACGGCAAAAAAATTCTTATCCCCAGAGCGGCGCAGGCCAGGGAGGTGCTGCCCAAGACCCTGCAGGAGGCTGGTGCCGCCGTGACCGTTGTGCCGGTCTACCGGAATGTCGTGCCCGGCGTTGAGGACGGCTCGGCCCGGGAGGCGCTGCGCCGTGAATTTCTCGAGCATCGGGTCGATGTCATTACCTTTACCAGCTCTTCCACAGTGACCAATTTTCTCAAGCTGCTGGCGCCCTCCGGGCCGGAAGAACTGCAAGAGCTGCTGAACGGGGTGACGGTGGCGGCCATCGGTCCGATTACCGCCAGAACGGCGGAGAAACATGGGCTGACGGTGCATGTCCAGCCGGCCACCCATACGATACCGGAACTGGTCGACAGCATCGTGGAGCATTGCATCTGATCGCCATCTCCGGCACTGAGGCGGCGGCGTAATCGGCTGGCTGGGCAAGTCCGTTGGCCAGCCAGACAGGATGAGCATGGCGGGCAATAGTAAGCGGGAAAATGTCCGGCTGATTCCAGCCTACGCGAGCCTCTCTTCCTTCGAGCAGGTCCTGCTCCAGTTCGTCTCGGTGATTTATGAGCCAGCCGGGCCAACGACCGTTCTCAACTGCCTGCGCCGTGCCGGGATCAACGGGCCGGACGGCAACGAACCGACCCTGGCCGCGGTTGCGGCACATCTCAATCGGCTGGAAGAAGCCGGTTTTCTGAACGGTCAGCAGTATCAGTGCGCCGAGTCGCTGGCGGCATTTCTTGCCGCGCTGGCGGTCAGCGAGGGCCGCTATCCGGACCTGATCAGGGCGGTGCAGCAGGAACTGCCGCTCGCGAATTTTTACGGGAAACGTGCGCAGAAATGCTGGCGCCTCCTGCGGGAATATCGGATCGGTATTCATAGCCATGACATCAAGTTGCTGGAAAATCTGCAACCCCTGCTGGCCACGGCCTGCCCAGGGGTAATCGGGGCGGAGGCGCCGGCGGTTCGCTTCTGTGCCGCGCCGTTTAGGCCCACCTGGTTTCGGACGTTGCCGGTCTCCCTCCAGTTTTATCTTCTGGACCAGATAGTTGGCCATTCACTGGCCAGCTTCGAACATTACGAGGCGCCGGTTGCCTATCTGCGGGAGGCTGAGAGTCTGCATGCCCTGCCGGCGAGTGAGCGCCTGCCTTTTGACCGGCTGCTTGCCGAGTATCTGCTCTGGCGGGGGCAGCCGCAGGAGGTCGCCGCGCTGATCAGACAGCAACCCTCCTCCTTTGCCGCCAGCGGTTTTACCGGGTGTGTTGATTTTCTCCAAGGCCGCAATGAATCGGCCATCCTTGCCTTTGAGGCCGATCTGCAGCACCTTCGAAAACTCACCGGCCGCCGGCTGGTATTTTTTTCAAACATTTCAGGCCTGTTTTATATCTTGGCACTGTTTCGTGCTGCCGATTCCGATCTGACCAGCCGTATCCAGGATTACCTGGCCGCGGCTCGGACTCAGCCGCAGGGCTCGTTGCTGCAGCTCATCCATGCCCTGTTGGAGGAGGCGGCTTTCCTCCAGGCCGGCTTGCTGAAGGCGGCTGAGCCGCGGCCAGGTCAGATAGTAGAAAAAGATCACGGCATTCTTCGGTTGTTTGCCGCCCTCGTCCGCTACTGGCTGACCGGATCTCTGCCAACGGGCGCGGCGGCCCGTGCCCTAGCCGCAGATCTGGCGCCGTTTTATAATAAGGCTGTTAGCCACGGCTTTCAGTGGCTGGCGTTGAATTACGCCGAGCTGCTTGCATTGCTGGACGATACCGCACCGTACCCATATCGGCAGTACGCGGCGAGCGCGCAGGCGGAGACCTCTCTGCCGTCTTTGCTCACCGTGGTCGGTGGCCGGGAATCCTGGCAGCGCCGGCTCCAGGCATTAATCAGCATTGCCGGTCAGGAGACCGGTCCGGCCGCTGTTTTCCGGCCGGCCCGCCTGGCCTGGTTCATCCGCCAGGACGGTGATCGGCTTGCCATCGTCCCCAAGGAACAGAAATTCACCAGCCAGGGAGGCTGGAGCAAGGGCCGGCCGGTGGCGTTGAGCCGGCTGTACTCCGGCAAGTGCGGCTTTCTTGCCGACCAGGATCGCCGGATCTGCGAAGCCCTTGTCAGGGAGCATCTTCCCAGCCAGGCGGTCGGCTATCATTTTGATTTGAACCGGTCCTTGCCCGCCATGATCGGCCATCCCCTGCTCTTTCGTGAAAACTCGGCGTCGGTGCCGGTGGAATTCATCAAAGGCGAGCCCGAATTGCTGGTGGAAGAGGTGGGCGACCACCTGCGGATCCGTATGGCCGGTGAGATTGCCGGCGAGGGCGTGACGATCGTCCAGGAAAATCCCAGTCGGTTCCGGATTATCGAGGTCAACGACCGACATCAGTGCATTGCCCGACTTGTTGGCCAAGATGGTTTGCTGGTGCCGCAGGCCGCGGCGGAACAGCTCATGATCGCCATCGGCAATCTTTCCTCGTTCATGACCGTGCATTCGGCTATTGCCGTGGATCAGGCCGGCCGGCTGTCCGCCGCCATCCGCGAGGTGGCCGTGGCGGAACGGATATGCATCCAGCTTCTGCCGTTCGGGCCCGGTTTTAAGTTAAAGATGTTTGTCAGACCTTGCGGTCCGAGCGGTCCCTGCCTGAAGCCCGGGCGCGGCGTGGAAATCGTCATGGCCGAGGTCGATGGCCAGCGGTTGCAGGCCAGGCGAAACTTAGAGCGCGAAGAGGCCCTGGCCCGGCAGGTGGAGGCTGCCTGTCCGGGGCTGGCGGCGCTTGACAACCTGGATCGGGAGTGGCACCTGCATGAGGTCGCCGACTGTCTGGAGATTCTGCTTGAGCTGCAGGAACTTGGCGATCTGGTTGTAGTGGAGTGGCCGGAAGGCGAGCGGTTTTCGATCAGCCCGCCGGTTTCCTTTGATCAACTCAGTGTGCGGATCCGGCAGCGGCAGAACTGGTTCGAGGTGAGCGGCCATCTGGCGGTGGATGAGGATCTGGTGCTCGATTTGCGGCAGCTCCTGGCGTTGGCCGGCAGGAATCCCGGGCGGTTTATTCCGCTCGGTCAGGGCCAGTTCCTGGCCCTGACCCAGGAACTGCGGCGCCGGCTGGCGGAGTTGAGTTTTTTCGAGGAAGATTTTCCGAACCAGGAGAAGGAGGAAAAGGGCAAGGGCGTATGTTTTCACCCGCTGGCCCTGCCCATTCTTGCCGATTTTACCGACCGGATCAATGATCTGGAGGCGGATGACGGCTGGCTGGCCAGGCTCCGCCAGTTCAAGGAATTGCAGGAATACCGGCCCTGCCTGCCGTCCTCCCTGCAGGCCGAGTTGCGGGATTATCAACTGGAGGGTTTTGTCTGGCTGGCCCGTTTGGCAGCCTGGGGCGTGGGCGCCTGCCTGGCGGACGACATGGGGTTGGGCAAAACCCTGCAGGCTTTAGCCATTATCCTTGCCCGGGCCGCCGCGGGGCCGACGCTGGTGGTGGCCCCCACTTCGGTCTGCTTGAACTGGGGCAGCGAGGCAGCCCGTTTCGCGCCGTCCCTCAATGTGGTGGTCTTTGGCGGCCGGGGCCGCAGAAAACGTCTCAAGGAGCTTAAGGGACATGACATGCTGGTGACCAGCTATACCCTTTTGCAGCAGGATGCCAAGTTGCTGTCGTCGATCAACTGGCAGACCATTGTTCTGGACGAGGCCCAGGCCATCAAGAATATGGCCACCAAGCGCTCCCGGGCCGCCATGGGTCTTAGCGGCGGCTTCCGGCTTCTGCTCACCGGCACGCCCATAGAAAATCATCTGGGCGAACTGTGGAACCTGTTCAACTTCATCAATCCCGGTCTGTTGGGCAGCCTGGAGAGTTTTAGCAGACGTTTTGCCGTTCCCATCGAACGGGATCGCGATGCAGAGGCTAGCCGTCGGTTGAGAAGGCTGGTCCGGCCCTTTATCCTTCGGCGCATCAAGTCGCAGGTTTTGGAGGAGTTGCCGCCGCGCACCGAGATTGTGCTGCATGTGGAGAGGAGCCGAGAGGAGGGGGCCTTCTACGAGGCGCTCCGGCGGCAGGCGCTGGCCAATCTGCAGGGTATCGGGCCGGGCGCCGGCCAGAACATGCAGATCCTGGCTGAGATCATGCGTCTGCGACTCGCCTGCTGCAACCCCCGCCTGGTGCTGCCGGAGAGCACGATCGTCAGCTCCAAGCTCGAACTGTTCGGCAAGGTGGTCAGCGAGTTGCTGGAGAATCGGCACAAGGTCCTGGTCTTCAGCCAGTTTGTCGGCCATCTGACCATTATCCGGGATTTTCTGGAGCAGATGGGGGTCTGCTATCGATACCTGGATGGTTCCACACCGCCTGGCGAGCGGCAGAAAGAGGTGGAGGCCTTCCAGGCCGGGCAGGGCGACATTTTTCTGATCAGCCTGAAGGCCGGCGGCCTGGGGTTGAATCTGACCGCGGCTGACTATGTCATCCACATGGACCCCTGGTGGAATCCGGCGGTCGAGGATCAGGCCTCGGACCGGGCCCATCGGATCGGCCAGACGCGGCCGGTCACCATCTATCGGCTGGTAACCAGAAACAGCATTGAGGAGAAAATCGTGAGGCTCCATAACGAAAAGCGGGAACTGGCCGACCGCCTGCTGGAAGGCAGCGATTTGAGCGCCAGGGTTTCGGTCGAGGACCTGCTGGCCATGATCCGGGAACGATAGCCATGCGGACCAACATATTTTTTGTAAGACATGGGGCGACTGCCGCGAATCTGGAAAATCGGTTCGCCGGCCGGACCGAGGCGGGGTTGCACAGCGAGGGCATCGCCCAGATCCAGCAGGTGGGGGGGCGGTTGCGGACTGAGGGGATCACCGGTATTTTCTGCGGGCCTTTGGCCCGGACCAGGCAGAGCGCCGAACTGCTGGCCGGGCAACTTGGCGTGGCAGTCGCGGTGGAGCCGGCCCTGACCGAGATGCTGATCCCGCATTGGGACGGACTCACCAAGGATGAGATCCGGGAGCGATTCGGACCCCAGTATCCGACCTGGCTCGACACGCCGCACCTGTTCGGCCTGCCGGGCTGCGAAAATCTGGCCGCGGTCCAGGCTCGGGCGGTGACAACGGTCGAACGTCTGCTTGCCGCACATCCGGGCCGGAGCATCCTGGTGGTCAGCCATTTAATCGTGCTCCGCTGTCTGGTCCTACACTACCAAAGCTTGCCGCTTGCCGAGTTTCGGAAAGTCAAGATCGCCAACGGCGCGCTGCTCAAGCTGTCGGTCGACGAGGCCGGCGAGCGATCGATAGTGCAGCTTGATTGCTGACGGCCTGCGGTATCAGCATAGCGTAGCGCATCAGATTGAAACGGGCGGCTGGTTTGTCCGTGTCGGCTCTCTGGCCGGATCGGCCTATTTTCTCAATGGAGAACGCCTCCGGCACGGACAATGCCCACGATCCCGACAAAGATCCAGAAGACATTCAGAACGGTGTAGGCGGTGTCGCGTTTCAGGATGGCGCACCAGGATAAGATGATCGCGTCACAGGTGTTGAGAAGCCAGACAAAGAGGAAAGGGCTGGCCGGCCCAAGCCAGCTTATCAGGGAAAAACTGGCGATCCGCATCAGTACGCCACCCATTTCTATGGCCTTGATGTGTCGCATCATGTGGAAATTGAGCTTGTTGATCATGGAATCCTTTGTCTTTTCGGTGGTTGCTTCGCATCGTGGTTCCCCCAAAAGAATACCTCCTGGCGATCAGCGGGGATGACCCTGAAGATCGAGAGGAGGTATTCAATTAACGGACGAAGTTAGCACGGGATGCCTGGCAATGCATCCAAAAAAAAATATCGGTACGAGTTCCAGGTCAGGACCGGGCACGGCGCTCTGCCGACAACCCGCTCGGCCACATCGCTTCTGTTATCTCTTGTTGAGTGAACCTCGACAGGCGGCAGGAAACCAGCTCTTAATCCGACGCCTTCATCTCGGTCCGCACTATCCCGAGCTTGTGCATTCTCGCCCGCAGGGTGCTCGGGTGAAGACCCAGGATCTTGGCAGCGCCGTTCTTTCCCTCAATGCGCCACTCGGTTTCCGAGAGTGCCTTCATGATGAGATTTCGCTCCATCTCTTTCAAGGTTCCTCCCTCGGAAGAGATGGAGGAGGATGGGGTACAGAGGTTTTCCGCGAGCTGCAATCCCGGGCCGGGGGAGAGAATCACGGCCCGTTCGATGATGCTTTCCAGTTCCCTGACGTTGCCGGGCCACGGATACGACTGCAATGCCCGCATCGTTTCTTTCGAGATTGAGGTGATCTGTTTTCCCATTTTTCGGCTATATCGTTCCACAAAGGCCTGGACCAGGAGCGGAATGTCTTCTGTCCGCTGCCGCAATGGCGGGACCGTGATGGGAAAGACGTTCAGCCGATAGTAAAGATCCTTCCGGAATCTGCCGTGCAGGATTTCCTCTTCGAGGTTCCGGTTGGTCGTTGCCACGATGCGGACGTCGACGTTGATGGTCTTTGACGAACCCAACCGCTCAAACGTGCCATGCTGGATCACCCGGAGCAGCTTGGCCTGCATTTCAAGCGGCAGTTCCCCTATCTCGTCCAGGCACAGGGTTGAGCCGTCCGCAATCTCGAACCGGCCTATCTGGCGGGTCTCGGCCCCGGTAAAAGCCCCCTTCTCGCGGCCGAACAATTCGCTCTCCAGTAAATTGGGGGGCAGGGCTGCACAGTTGACGGTAATCAGCGGTCGTTCCTTGCGGGTACTCAAGTTGTGGATGGCGGCGGCAATCAGTTCCTTGCCCGTGCCGGTCTCGCCGAGGAGAAGGACCGTCGCATTGGTCGGCGCAACCTGCTCGGCTCGATAGAGAACATACTTGATACCATCGCTTTGCCCGATGATGTTGTCGAACTTATGTTTCTTTTTGATCTCCTGGTGAAAGTATATACTCCCGATCAGCAGACGGTCTTTCAGGGTTTTGATTTCCTCCAGGGCCTTGAGAAGGGCTGACTCTGTCTGCCGATGTTCTTCAATCTTTTTCTCCAGTTGTTCACTGACCATCCTTGGGGAGGCCCGGCGCTCCAATGCGCGTCGTTCCATGCCGTTGGGCGGCGCTTGCTGCGAAGTCGCCGCCATAAGTTTCCGTCTGGTGATATCGCGGATGTTACACTGAATCACCTTGTGATCATTGACCAGAAAGACCGTACTGATAACTTCCACGGCGATTACCCGGCCGTTTTTTGTCTCCAGCGGCAAATCATCGTAGCGGACATACCCTTTGTTCTGCAGTTTTTCAAATTCGGCTTTTGACGCCTCAATATCTTTGAAGCAGCCGTTTTCCCGTGGTTTTTTTCCTGATAACTCGTTATGGGAATACCCGGAATGTTTTGAGAAATCGACCGGGGCCAGAATCTTGCGGATTTCATGCATGACCTTGCCTCCTGTTTTTGTCGGACAAACTCTTAGGAGCTGTCACAGAATAGCCTTTGCAATTCTCCTTGCCATGATATATTGCTGGCATGGAGAATAAACTGATCGCCAAACTATTCAAACTGCTGGCTCCACTGCTGGATGAGAGGCAACTTCAGCTTTGTGTGGCGGCCGTGGCGATGGTTATTGGGCGTGGAGGCGTCTCTTTGACGTCCCAAGCAACTGGGGCTGGGGTTTCGCGGCCGACCATAACAATAGGACGCAAAGGGCTTCTTGAGCAGAACGCCAACCCTTTGTCAAATTATTTCTCTACTGCCAAGCCCCAATACGGTCGGCGCGGGTTCCGGTATCTCGGGGTCGCACTCTTCCACTTTTTATTTCCTCCCCCTTTTTGTTGTTGATTGGTTGCCGTACCCAGAGGATCGCAAAGAAAAACGATTTTGCAAGGTAACAAGCAAGAGTAATGCCATTCGCGCATTAATAACCGGACTGGAAATTCTAAACAGTCAACTTGCATGCGGATAGAAGCGAGTTCACCTCATCTGTCACCCCTCATTACCTGGGGTTATTAAGATAAGAAATACGCTATTATTCCTTGTCGCTGTCCGGTCGGCATCCGGTCCAGCAGCTCGAAATTTAATTCGCCGCCATCCTGGAGGGTGACCCCCACCTCTGGCAGGACCGTCTCAACTGATTTAAGGAACATATTATTGAGCCGGATCGTTTCATCATCGAACCAGTTGAGGGCGTCGGTTCCATAAAGGAGTTGCCGTATGGTTTTTTTCAGGTTGATGGGTTTCAGGAGAGCAAGCCAACCGCTGCCATATGGAGAAATATTGACTAATAACGGTTCCATAGATAGGTTGCTGTTGATTTTGATGACATTGCCTTCAACTGGGGCGATCAGCGAGATGGTCTTTCTCCTGCTCTTCACCCTTATCCCGTGGCCTCCGTCTAGCTGGTCACCCTTCCCCGGCAGGGATATTTCCTCAATCCTGCCGAGCAGCTTCTGGCCCAGATCATCGATGCCGATCCTGATATAGGCATTTTCCTCCACCAGCGCCCAAGTGTGGCCATGATGGTAGAACAAGAAAGGGGAGTACTGGCAGCCGCGCATGGTCATCTGTGTACCGTTCATTTCGTGTCCTCCTGTTTACCGTTCAATTCGACTCCCCCCGCATGACAAAATCAAAGGCGCATTGGCTGCAAGCAACATCCTCGAATTAGTGAACCATCTGCGCCTGTTGACAGCCGAATGCCGGTCTGTGCTCTCTTGGAAATCCGGAGGTTATTTCGACACGCGGCAGATACCCGGTTTTCTGCGCATTGCATCTGTCCGGGAGGGTAAAGACAAAATGGGACGCGTTGTTTTTATACTTGTACCAGATGCGTCCTCCGTGCAGATGGATGATCCTTTTTGTGAGGTAAAGGCCGAGTCCCATGCCGGTGTCTCCCTGGGGATTTGGCGTCGGCAGCTTGGATTTGTTGAACAGCGTTTCTGGTCTGTCATGAAAAAATGTCAGACCGCTGTTGAATACACTGACTCGGTAATGGTCGCCCAGTCTGACAAGATCGTACCCTATCGTGCAACCCTTGGTGCCATGCCCGATTGCATTCTTGAACAGATTCCTGAACGCCGCCTTCAGCCAGACCCGGTCGCCGGTGATTTTGGTGATCGATGATGCCAGGTCGGCCGAGATGAAGTTGTCGATCTCCACCCCCTTCTTCTTGATGTCCATGTGGAGCTCGCTCAGGACCGGGGCGATGATATCCGATAGCAGGTCAAGGGATTCCTGGCGGAACACGATTTCTCCGTCATTCAGCCGGAATTTTGCGTAGAACTCTTCGCTCATGCCGGTCAGCTTGTTGCAGTATGCGAGCAGGGCATAATGAGCCATGGCCACATCCTCGTCCATATCCCCGTAGCGGCCCTCAATCAGTCGATTGAGCATCATCGTCATGCAGACCGTCGCGGTTCTGATGTCGTGGAAGGCAGTCATGAACAGATCGGCGTGGGGTCCCCGCGTCTCAGGGTTGCTGGCCTGGGGCTTGTCAGGAGCGGCTGGCCGTTTATCAGGGAACAGTTTGTTGACACAGCGGGTTAATTCTTTCGGGGTGAAGGGTTTCAGCAGGCAATCGTCAACGCCGGCCCGGAACATCTCAATAACGTCGCTCGCATCGGCATCGACGAAGGTAACAACGAATTTGATTCGCGGGTGTAATTTTCTGGCCTTGGCAAAGACGGAGATGGTATCGGGCCTTAACAGGTACGCATCGCAGACAACCAGATCGATTCTGCCGCCGGCCAACATTGCGAGGGCCGTGGCGCTGTCGGACGCCGTGCAGACCAGGAATCCCAGGGCTTTCAGGGCCGGCATGTGAACTTGGTCGCGCAGAGGGTCGGTATCAACCAGAAGAATTGTGTGTCGTAGCATGGCGCCACTCCTTGTCCGGGTGCATCCAGGGCTGCGGCCCTGAAGAAGGGTTCTTGATGTGTTTTCTTACATGTTTGAAAACTCCTTACGAATGGCTGCAAAACATTTTTGAACAGCCGACTGGCGAAGCACCTTATGGGTGCGTTACGCCTCTCGGGTGTAAACCGCCGGCCGATAATCAGTTTGTCCGGCCGGCCAGGCACCTGTTCAGGCTTTTTTCAAGATCATGAAAGGAATACGGTTTTGGCAGGTACACATCCACAATGGGCTGCCGGTCGCCGGCCGCAGCGTGCGTGAGTTTGTCGGTAAAGATTATTATCCTGGTCCCGGCGTTCAGTGCCTTTGCCTCATGGGCAATCGCATGGCACTCCTGCCGGGTCACCCGCGGGTCAATAATCAACAGATCAAAAATGAATTTGCGCAGTGAGGCACGGGCCTCTTCACAATCGACCGCTACCGTGACCTGGTGGCCCATGGCCTTGAGCGCCAGCCCGATTGCATGGCGGGTTGCGAGATCATCTTCAATGAGCAGGATTTCCGCTTTCGCCATGGGTGCCCTTTTCGAATTCGCTTTGGGCCGGAGGTATTCCCCGCCTGTTTCGGTGACTCTGTTTTTCACTGGGTCGTCGCCGGTCGCGCCAGGCAGTCATTCTGCCAGCAACACTGCTGCTGGTCACAGAAGTTTTGCGCTGTCTGAAAACAGGGCGAATTGCCTTCCTGTGTCTGAATGGCCCGGATCATCTCGGTCTTGTTGCTCCTGCCGGGCTGCAGGCCAAGTTCCCTTGCCTTTTTCTTGATCTCTTTCATCAGCATTACAGGCCTCCCTCTGATGCCTTGTTGTTTTTGTCCATGGACCATAACGGCACGATTCTGATAATAGAACAATTAGCACGGTTGGCGAAAAAAGCCATGGGGAGTACCCCTGATTGTCAGGGGGTAATACTAAGGATTCGCTGAGGAGAAAACGGTTACCGGAGTAAGGGGAGCAGCCGGGCTTTTACGAGTTCGTCAATGGATTGCCTCGCTGTGACCGGCCGATCAGTCGGCCGTCCACAACTCAGGGTCGATCACCCCGATTTTTATGGCGTATCGCATCATGGCCAAGGGATCGTTCATGCCGAGTTTTTTGCTGATGTTTGCGCGGTGTTTTTCTACTGTCTTCGGGCTCAGATACAGCATCTCGGCAATCCGCCGCGTGGAGTTTCCCTCCACAACCAGGCGGAAGATCTGCTGTTCCCGGTCGCTGAGCAGGTTGTACCTGGCATTGTCGGACGGGGCGGCGCTGCCTTTCTCAAGATATTTCCTGATGACCTCATGGTTGATTTCCGGGCTGAGATAAAATTTGTTGCAGGCCGCGGCCCGGACCGCCTTGATTACTTCCGCGCCGGAGGCGGTTTTCAGCATGTAGCCGAGCACACCGGCGGAAAGGGCCTGATACACATAGGCCTCCTTGAGAAACATGGACAGGATGACGATCTGGACGCGCGGCTCCGCCTCCTTCAGGAGTCGGACCACCTCCAGGCCGTTGAGCACCGGCATGGCGATGTCCAGGAGGAGCACGTCCGGTTTCAGTCTCTTGGCGATCTCCAGAGCCCGTTGGCCATCTTCCGCCTCACCGATCACCTCCAGATCCGACTGGTTGTTAAGAAGTTCCTTTAGTCCCTCCCGGACCACCGCATGATCGTCAGCAATGACTATCCTGATTTTCTCCATTTTTTTCTTAGTCCCTTATACGCTGATTGTTAACAGTTTATTGTTAAAAAACGTTAGGCTAACGCACACAGGACATTCAGGTATTCATGGTGTTAAGGGACTTACACCCCTCAAGGGGGTACTGAAAAGAGTCCAGCTCCGCTGGGTTATGACACGGGCAGTTCCGCCCTGAGCAAAGTGCCCCTGCCCGGTCGTGAACGGATGGTGAGCGTGCCGCCGACCGAGGCAGTTCTTTCCTGCATGCCATACAGACCGATTCCCTGGTCATCGGCGGTCGGAGGATCGAAGGTCTTTGTCGTCCTGAAGCCGGCCCCGTCATCGCTTACAGTCAGAATGACGTTCGGATGGCTGAAGGTTAAGAGTACTTTGACACTTTTTGGGTTTGCATGTTTGGCGATATTGTTTAAAGCCTCCTGGAAAACCCTGAAGAGCACGATCTCGATGTCCGGGGTAATGGGTTTCCAGACGCCGTTTATTTTCAGGCTGGTCTCGATGGCAGGATGGTGGACCATAAATTCGTTGAGGGACCATTCGATCGTCGGCAACAGGCCGAGATGATCCAGCATGTCGGGCCGCAGTTTTGAAGAAATGTTCTGAACCGTTTCTCCCAGGCGTTCGATCAGGCCATTTACCTTGTTCACTTTTACCCGCAGATCGCCGGCCTCATCGGGGAGGGCGTCACGGATGGCTTCGATGCTGTAGCGGAGGGTTAACAGGGACTGGCCGAATTCGTCATGCAGATCGCGGGCGATTCTCTTCCGCTCTTCCTCCGCCACCTGATTGACCCGCTTGGAGAGATGCGTCACCTGCTCTTCAAATTTTTTCAGCCTGGTGACATCCCGGTGGATGCAGTAGTTGATCGTCCGGTCGCCGATGGTCGTGGTGATCCCCTGGCATTCCATATGGTTTTCCCGGCCATCAGGGCGGTGCCAGGAGTATGACCCCGAACAGGCAGGGTAGGCGCCATCCTCCTGCTCCTGCTGGTCGCCGTAGGCATCATGGCCGGGCTGATAGAGTTCGCGGATGTCCGGCTGGGCGATCAGTTCTTCCCGGCTGCGACCGGCGAGTCTGGCATAGGTTTCGTTGCAGTTGACAATCCGGCGGGCCATGTTGCCGTCTTCTCGAACATACTGCTCGTTGATGCAGATTCCGTAGACACTGGTGTCGTACACCGCCTGATAGCGTTTTTCCGTCTCCTGCAGTTTTTCACTGGTTATCTTATGCTCGGTGATGTCTTCGACAATGCCGGTGAGGCGGTAAACTTCGCCGTTCTGTTCATGGATTGGGAAGGCCCGGGTCCGGAGCCAGCGGATTGAGCTGTCGGGAAGAATAATTCGGTAATCGGTTTCCCAGCCTTGTTTCGGGTTTTTTTCCTGGAGGGCGGTCATCTTGGCCCGATCGTCGGGGTGGACTGCCGCCAGCCAGGATTTTGGGTCGGCATAGAGGCTGGCACGGGGCTTCTGCCAGATTGTTTCATAGCTGGGGCTGATGTAGACCATCTTATCCTGCCGGATGTCGCGAATCCACAAGACGTCTTTGATGTTTTCCGCGATCTGCCGGAATTGTTCCTCGCTTTCCTTCAGCGCGGTTTCGAACTGGTGCCGGACGCTGATGTCTTTCCCATAGATGGCCAGTTGGATCACTTCCTTTCGGAAATTCATGATCGGGAAGATGGAGTTTTCAAAGTATGAATCGGTTCGCTCATCATGAAAAAAAACAGGTTGCCTGGACTGAATGCACTGGCTGACTTGTTGCCGCCACGCCGCGGTCAGGTTCGGCGGCAGCAGGGTGAAGAGATTGTTGCCGGCCAGTTTCTCGTTCTTGGCGAACAGCTGTTCCGCTGTTTTGTTGCAGGCGAGAATGGTGCCCTGCGTGTCCAGCAGCAGGGATGCGTCCTGCGGCGCATCGAGGAGAGCCCGCGCCCTTTCCTCGCTGTCGTACAGCCGGCTGATCGCCTCGCGCAGCTCGGCGTTGACTGCCACGAGACTACGGTTCTTCTGGGCAAGCTCGTGCAGCAGCGTATTGTTATTCTGGATGAGCTGGAAATGTCCCAGGGCCTGTTTGAGGATGAAACGGACCGTATTGATCTGCCAGGGCTTGACAATGTACTGATATATCTTTCCCCGGTTGATAGCGTCCAGGATGATTTTTTCGTCCGAATAGGCGGAGAGTATGATGCGAACGGGATCAGGGTGGGTAATGAGGATTTCTTCGAGGAGTTCGATGCCGGTCATTTCCGGCATGTACTGGTCGGTGACCACGACGGCGATTTCTTCCCCGCGCCCGCGCGCGAAATATTGCAGGGCCTCGCGCCCGGAACGTGCCGTAATGACGTCAAACTCATCGGAGAAGACATCCTTGAAGAGTTCGATGCTGGAGTCTTCGTCGTCGACATATAAGACTTTCATCTTCCGAACCCTCCGCGTCAACTTCGCTTGGCCACCATCCTGTTGCGGAGTCGGCAACTCGGAAGAACCCTCGAGGATGGTGTGACGGGAAAAACCAGAGACTGTCTGCGCCCTTGTGCAACGGCCGCGGTGATTGGCCAAGCCGGCGACGGGGCGCTCAGACCCTCGGCTTTCTGCGCAGCTTGACTGGCAGGATGCCGAGCTGTTCCCGGTACTTGGCCACGGTGCGCCGGGCGACTTTAATGTTCTCTTCGGCGAATTGCTTGGCAATGGTGTTGTCGGTCAGTGGTTTCACCGGGTTTTCGTTTTTGATCATGTTGCGGATGCGGTCCCGGATGCTTTCGGAGGCCACGGAGTCGCCGCCCTTGGTGGAGGCGATGGCGGTGCTGAAGAAGTACTTCAGCTCGTAAATGCCCTGAGGAGTATGGACGTACTTGTTGGTGGTCACCCGGCTGACCGTTGATTCGTGCATGCCGATGTCCTCGGCCACGTCGCGCAGCACCAGCGGTCTGAGATGGGCAACGCCTTTTTCAAAAAATTCCTGCTGGAATTTCAGGAGGCTTTCAACCACTTTGTAGATCGTCCGCTGGCGTTGCTGGACGCTTTTAATCAGCCAGGCGGCATCCTTGAGTTTATCCTTGATATAGCTCTTGGCCTCCGGAGTCATTCCCTCGTCACTGTTCAGGATTTCCTGATACAGCGGCGAGATCTGCAGCCGCGGCAGCCCCTCGTCGTTGAGCACGATGAGATAGTCGTCCCCCACCTTATGAACATAGACGTCAGGAACAATGTAATGGGTTTCATCGTCGGAATAGAGCCGGCCCGGGAAGGGATCCAGCCTGGTGATGATGTCGATCGCCGCCTGAACGCTCTTGGCCGAGCGGCCGGTGGCCTTGGAAATGGCGGCGTAGTTTCTGTTTTCCAGATGGTTCAGGTGATCCCGGATGATGATTTCAGGTAACTGGTCGGCAAGCTCCAGCTTTTTCAGCTGCAGGAGTAAAGATTCCCGGACGTCGCGTGCCGCAACCCCGGCCGGATCCATGTCCTGAATTACGCCAATCGCTATCTGCGCCGTTTCCGCGCTGCACCCGATTTCCTTGATAATATCCTCTGTCGTGGCTTCGAGAAATCCGTGCCGGTTCAGATTGCCGATCACGAAGAAACCCGCCTTTTTTTCTTCCTCGGTGAGGTTGGCATGGGCGAGTTGCCACTGGAGATGGGACTGAAGGTTGGGCTTTTTTGCGACAAAATCGAGGCGGGTGGCCCGGTTCGGATCCGGCGTCTCCCGTGAAAAGGAGAAGCCGGGGTCATACTGGTTTGCGTAGTCGTCCCAGTTGATTTCCTGCATGGGCACCGGCGTTTCCATGGAAATCTCGCTCGGCCTTTCCGACTCCTTGAATTCTTCCTCGTTCGGCGGCAGGCTGTCCGGGCTGGTGAGCGTATCCGGGTCGGTGGTCAGTTCATCGAGCAGGGGGTTCTGTTCGATCTCCTGCCGCAGGGTCTGGGCGAGTTCCAGCCTGGAAAGCTGGAGCAACTTGATCGCCTGCTGCAGCTGCGGGGTCATGAGCAGCTGTTGCGTCAGTTTGAGCTGTTGCCGGAGTGCCAGTACCATCTGTCCTATTGCCTCGAGTCCGTTGCCCTGTGCAGGGTAGTGATTGTTTTGTTATATATCACATGCTGAAGTTTTCGCCCAAATACATTTTCTTGGCCATTTCGTTTTGGACGATTTCCGCGGCTGAGCCGTGGATCAGAATGCGGCCGCTGTTGATGATATAGGCCGAATCGCAGACCGCCAGGGTCTCGCGGACATTGTGATCGGAAATGAGCACCCCCAGTCCCCTCTGGCGCAGCGCATGGATGATTTTCTGCAGATCCGCCACCGCCAGCGGATCGATGCCGGCAAAAGGTTCGTCGAGCAGGATGAAACGCGGCTCGGTGGCCAGGGCCCGCATGATTTCCAGGCGCCGCCGTTCGCCGCCCGACAGGGTATGGGCCTTGTGGCCGGCCAGATATTCGATCTTGAGATCATGCATGAGCCGTTCGATGCGGCCGACAATCTCTTTCTTCGACAGACCTAACGGCTCCAGAATGATTTTGACGTTTTCTTCAACGGTGAGTTTTTTGAAGACGGAGGCCTCCTGGGCCAGATAGGAAATGCCCTGCCGGGCCCGTTTATGGATGGGCAGTGTCGTGATGTCGCGGCCGTCCAGCAGCACGACTCCGGCATCGGGCCGCACAAAGCCGGCAATGGTGTAGAATGAGGTGGTCTTGCCGGCGCCGTTGGGCCCGAGCAGGCCGACCACCATGCCATTTTCCACCCGCAGGCTGACGCCGTCCACCACCCGTCGCTGCCGGTACTGTTTGGCAATATCCCTGGTTTCCAGTAGCGCCATTTACTCCGCCGTCTGTTGGCCTTCTACCGGGCTGAGCGGGTTGCCGCCTTCGCCGGGATAGATAAAGGCCTTGACCCGTTCCGTGGTTTTCCCGTCGCTCTCCACCACGCTCTTGCCCTCGTCCAGATAAAGCACGATGGTGTCGCCGGTGACCATGTTTTTCTCCTGCCAGGCCTTGGCCCTGCCGCTCAGGATAACCTTGCGCTCCAAGGCGTAGAATTCCATGGTGTCACTGGTGGAGACCAGGCCCTGTTTGACGATTTTGACATTGCCCCGAGCCATTATTTTTTTGATTTTTTGGGCCGTGTCGCCGGAGATTTGTTTGGCATCCTGCGCCTCGTAGTGGACTGTCATTTCATCGGCATGGATGACAAGCTCTCCCTGTTTCGCCTCAACATGGCCGGTGAACAGGACGGTTTCCTGCTGCTGGCGGGATACCATGCGATCCGCCTCGACCAGAATGGGCGCCGCACCGGGGTTGGCCTGCGTCGCGGCGCAGGCCGGCCAGGCCAGGGCGAGGAGCAGCAGGAGCATGCAGAAAGGGTTGCGAAGCAATAACAGCATTTTTTTCCTCATACAGGCAATCGTAACGAACAGATATTTTCTTGCTGCTGCGCCCGCGGCAGCAGGCATGGGTGCGCAAGTGCGGCGGAAACAAACGGTCGGCCGTCGGCGTAAGGAGCATACTTACTGTCGCGTCGATTGTAAAGTGTTCTCCTGGGGTAAGCGGGGTTGCTGCCGACAACGCTTGTTCATGGCTCCCGGGACGTCCCGCGCGCAAAGATCGCTTTACATCGGCCGGGGTTGTCATTAGAATATCGTTTTTCTTTAACCATCATGGCAACTAACCGGAACAGCTTGAGAAAAAGAGAAACCATGCGGAAAGGCATCGAAAAGGCCAAGATTCTGGTCGAATCCCTCCCCTATATCCGGGAATTCTACAACAAAACCGTGGTGATCAAATACGGTGGCCACGCCATGGTTGACGAGGCGCTCAAGAAGAGCTTTGCCCTGGACATCATCCTTATGAAGTATATCGGGCTCAACCCGGTGGTGGTACATGGCGGCGGCCCCCAGATCAACAAGGTGCTCGAACGGATGAATATCCAGCCGAGTTATGTGCAGGGTATGCGGGTGACCGACGGCGAAACCATGGACGTGGTGGAGATGGTGCTGGTCGGCAAGGTCAACAAGGAGATCGTCGGCCTGATCAACCAACATGGCGGCAAGGCGGTCGGTCTCTCCGGCCGGGACGGCGATCTGATCCGGGCCCGCAAGATGAAGGTGCGGAAGAGTTTGGCGGTCGATGCGCCGCCCGAACTCATCGATTTGGGCCGGGTCGGCGAGGTGGTGCAGGTCAACCCGGAGATTCTCCAGACCCTGGATGCCAAGGATTTTATCCCGGTGATCGCCCCGGTCGGCGTCGGCGAGGATGGTCAGTCCTACAATATCAACGCCGATCTGGTAGCCGGTGCTGTGGCCGCCCACCTCAAGGCCGCCAAGCTCGTGCTGCTCACCGACGTGGTCGGCGTGCTGGACCGGGAGGGCGGTCTGATCCCGTCGCTTTCCAGCTCCACGGCCACGGACCTTATTGCCGCCGGGGCCATTGCCGGCGGTATGATCCCCAAAGTCAGATGCTGCCAGGCGGCTTTAGCCGGCGGCGTCGGCAAAACCCATATTATCGACGGCCGGGTCGAACATGCCATCCTGCTTGAAATTTTCACCGACCAGGGAGTTGGCACGGAGATTGTGCCATGACCGGGGAGAGCACGGCCTGGATGGCGAGGAGCAACCAGGTGTTTATTGGAACCTACAGTCGATTTCCAGCGGTGATGGTCGAGGGGCGCGGTTGTGTTCTCCGGGACGTGGCCGGCCGGGAATATCTTGATTTTCTCGCCGGTATCGCGGTCTGCGCCCTGGGACATTGCCATCCGGCCGTGACCCGCGCCATCTGCGAGCAGGCGGGCAGGCTCGTCCATGTCTCCAACCTGTTTCATACCGTGCCGCAGACCGAGTTGGCCGAACTTCTGGTGGCCAACTCCTTTGCCGACCGGGTGTTCTTTGCCAACAGCGGCGCCGAGGCCAACGAGGCCGCCATTAAGCTGGCCAGGAAGTACAGCGCCGCCGGCCGCTATGAGATCATCTCGCTGGCCGGTTCCTTCCATGGCCGGACCCTGGCCACGGTGGCGGCCACCGGCCAGTCGAAGTTTCATCAGGGTTTTGAGCCGTTGCCGGCGGGTTTCCCGCATGCGCCGTTCGGCGACCTCGCTGCCCTGGAGTCCATGATCACCCCGCGGACCTGCGCCATTCTCTGCGAGCCGCTTCAGGGTGAAAGCGGGGTGCGTCCGCTGGTCCGCGAATACCTGGTCGGCATCCGCGAACTCTGCGACCGCTATGACCTGCTGCTCATTTTCGATGAGGTGCAGACCGGCATGGGCCGGACCGGGACGCTCTTTGCCTATGAACAGCAGGGCGTTGTCCCTGATATCCTGACCACGGCCAAGGCCCTGGCCAACGGCCTGCCCATCGGCGCCATGCTCACCTCTGAAAAGATCGCCGCCGCCTTTACGCCCGGCTCCCATGCCTCGACCTTTGGCGGCAATCCGGTGGCCGCCGCCGCCGCGGTCGCCACTCTGCGGGTCCTGCTGGCTGACGGTTTTCTGGCGGAGGTCGTTGCCAAGGGGAGCTATTTTGCCGAACAGCTCAACGCCCTGGCCGGCCGTCATCCGCGTTATGCGACCGGGGCTCGGGGCAGCGGCCTGCTCCAGGCGCTGATTCTGACCGAGGCCGGGATCAGCCGCGGCCAGGAGATGGTGAACCGCATGTTTGAGCAGGGGGTGCTGATCAACTTTGCAGGCAATGCCGTGCTGCGTTTCGTGCCGCCTCTGGTGGTGAGCCGGGCCGAGATCGATGCCTGCATTACCGCCCTTGACCGGATGCTGGGCGGATTGTCGGACTGAGCAGTCGGCTGGCCTGGCGCGGAAAAATATAATTGAAAAAAACGCCTTTTTTTGTATAAATGCACGTTTTGGCTCGATGGGCCTGCTGTTTTTGCAGGTCAGGCTGCCGGGCATTGATTGATTCTTCATTTGACAACTTCGTGCGGATGTTTGAATTTTTTACTCCTCACTCCTCACTCCTTACTTTTCACTGCGGCCAGTGGCCGCACTATGAGATACGGTTATGGCAAAAAACCTGTTGAGCCTGTGGGGTTGTACCCGGGAAGAGTTGATGGTTTATATCGACCGCGCTGTTGCCCTGAAGCAGGAGGCCGCCGCCGGCGTCCAGCATCGCCAGCTGGCCGGCAAGATCATTGCCCTGGTATTTGAAAAGCCGTCCACCCGGACCAGGGTTTCCTTTGAGGCGGCCATGTACGGCCTGGGCGGCCAGGTGATCTTCATGGCCGAGAAGGACTGCCAGCTGGCCCGGAGCGAACCGCTCCGCGACATGGCGCGCGTTATGTCGCGTTACGTGCACGGTTTGGTGGTGCGCACCTTTGGCCAGGCCGTGGTTGAGGAGTTGGCCAGATTTTCGACGATCCCGGTGATTAATGCCCTGACCGATCTCCATCATCCCTGTCAGGTGCTGAGCGATATCATGACCGTTATCGAAAAGAAGGGGAAGCTGGACAACCTCAAGGTGGCCTGGATCGGCGACGGCAACAACATGGCCAACTCCTGGATTCAGGCTGCCGGCCGCTTGGGTTTTGCCTTAACCCTTGCCTGTCCGTCCGGCTATGCGCCTGATTCGGCCATCCTGGCCGCGGCCCGGGAACAGGCGGCCCGGCCCATTGTCCTGACCGAGGATCCTCAGGCCGCGGTCCGCGACGCCGACGTCATCAACACCGATGTCTGGGCCAGCATGGGCCAGGAGAATGAACAGGCGGCCCGGCTTCAGGTGTTTCGGTCGTATCAGGTCAATGCGGCTTTGCTCCGGCTGGCAAAGCCGGAGGCCATCGTGCTCCACTGCCTGCCGGCGCATCGTGGCGAGGAGATTTCCGAGGAGGTGCTGGAAGGTTTCCAGTGCGTGGCCTTTGACCAGGCAGAGAACAAAATGCATATCCACAAGGCGATTTTGGAAAAACATCTTGCATGACAGGACCGGCGGGCGGTTGATTTCTGCCTCTGGTTGCTGTCTGGCTTTCATAAGAAACGGAGTTGATGCATGGCAGGAGTAAAAAAAATTGTTCTGGCATATTCCGGGGGGCTTGACACCTCGGTGATTCTCAAGTGGCTGCAGGAGCGCTATCAGTGTCCGGTGGTGGCCTTTGCCGCCGATCTCGGCCAGCGGGAAGACTGGGCGGCGGTCCGCGCCAAGGGACTGGCCACCGGTGCGGAAGAGGTGGTGATCTCCGACCTTAAAGAGACCTTTGTCAGGGAGTATATTTTTCCGGCGTTCCGGGCCAACGCCATCTATGAGGGGTCTTATCTGCTCGGCACCTCCCTGGCCCGGCCGCTCATCGCCCAGGAGCAGGTGCGGGTGGCCGTGGAAAAAGGCGCCGACGCGGTAAGCCATGGCGCCACCGGCAAGGGCAATGACCAGGTCCGTTTCGAGCTCACCTACATGGCCCTCAACCCCAGGCTGACCATCATCGCCCCCTGGCGGATCTGGGACCTTAATTCGCGGACCAGGCTGATTGCCTATGCCAAGGAGCACAACATCCCGGTGCCGGTCACCAAGGAGAAACCCTACAGCTCGGACGAGAATCTGCTGCACATCAGCTTTGAGGGCGGCATCCTGGAGGACCCCTGGCAGGAGCCGGACGACTCCATGTTCGAGCTGACCTGCTCGCCGGAAAAGGCGCCGGATCGGCCCACTTACATCGAGATCGAATTCCGGCAGGGCAATCCGGTGGCGATCAATGGCGCGGCTTTGGAGCCCGGCGCGCTGTTTGCCGAATTGAACCGCCTGGGCGGCGAGAATGGCATCGGTCGGCTAGACATGGTGGAGAATCGCTTCGTGGGCATGAAATCACGCGGTGTTTACGAGACCCCGGGCGGCACGATTCTGCGGGCCGCCCACCGCGACTTGGAGACGATCACCATGGACCGCGAGGTTCTGCGGATTCGGGACAGCCTGGTGCCGCGTTATTCGGAGCTGATCTACAACGGCTTCTGGTTCGCGCCCGAGATGCGGTTGCTGCAGAAGACCATGGACGAGACCCAGCAGACGGTCAGCGGTGTTGTCCGGCTCAAGCTCTATAAAGGGAACTGTCTGCCGGTGGGCCGCCGTTCCGACCAGTCTTTGTACCACGAGAGTTTCGCCACCTTTGAGGCGGATGAGGTATACAACCAGGCGGACGCCGGCGGTTTTATCCGGCTGAATGCCCTGCGGCTCAGGATTCAGGCGCTGAAGGCGACATGAAAACCCGAAAAAACTTACGGCCTGCCGGCGACACCCTAGGCGCGGCTCCTATAGCCAAGCCCTGGGGCGGGCGTTTTTCCGAAAAAACCGCCGCCTCGGTGGAGGCGTTTACCGCCTCGATCCATTTTGACTGCCGACTCTTTCGGCAGGACATCGCCGGCAGCTGCGCCCATGCCCGGATGCTGGCCCGGCAGGGTTTGATCAGCGAGGCGGAGCGGGATCTGATCGTCAATGGACTTACGGCCATCGAGCAGGAGATAGCCGATGGTTGTTTCGTGTTTCGGCCGGAGCTCGAAGATATCCACATGAATATCGAAAAGGCCCTGGTCGAGCGGATCGGCCCGGCCGGCGAGAAGCTCCACACCGGCCGCAGCCGCAACGATCAGGTGGCCCTTGACCTGCGTCTTTACCTGCGGGAGGAGACCGGCCGGCTCGACGCGCTGCTCACTGATCTGCAGAAGGCCTTCGTTCGGCTGGGCCGGCGCTATCTCGGAGCGGCGATGCCGGGCTATACCCATCTGCAGCGGGCTCAGCCTGTCCTGGTCACCCACCATCTCCTGGCCTATTACGAGATGTTCGGCCGCGATCGGGCGCGGCTCGCCGACGGCCTGCAACGAATTAACGTCATGCCGCTGGGCAGCGCGGCCCTGGCCGGCACCGGTTTACCCATCGATCGCGCCGCTGTGGCCCGCGATCTCGGCTTTCCGGCGATTACCGCCAACAGCATGGATGCGGTGGGCGACCGCGATTTCGTGGTCGAGTTCGTGGCGGCCTGCGCTCTTATCCAGGTCCACCTGAGCCGGCTGGCCGAGGAACTGGTGCTCTGGGCCAGCCAGGAATTCGGCTTTGTCGAGATTGCCGACCGGTTCTGCACCGGCAGCAGCATCATGCCCCAGAAGAAGAATCCCGACATCCCGGAACTGATCCGCGGCAAGAGCGGCCGGGTGATCGGCAACCTGATGGCGCTGCTCACCCTGCTCAAGGGACTGCCGCTTACCTACAACCGGGATCTGCAGGAAGACAAGGAAGCGGTCTTCGACACGGTGGACACGGTCGGCCAGTGCCTGGCCCTGGCCGCCGAACTTTTGACCGGCCTCTTCTTCCGGCTGGAAGTCCTGGACGCCGCGACCCGGGGCGGCTATATGACCGCCACCGATCTGGCCGATTATCTGGTCGTAAAGAAGCTGCCCTTCCGCTCCGCCCACGCGGTGGTCGGCAGAATCGTTGCCTTCTGCGTGGAGCAGGGCCGGGAGCTGACCGAGCTTGCACTTGACGAACTGCGGGTTTTCTCGCCCCTGATCGAGGCGGATGTGTTTGCGGTGCTGTCCGTGGCCGGCTCGATTGACAGCCGGCAATCATTGGGCGGCACCTCGGGGCAGACCGTGGCGCTAGCCCTTGCCCAGGCAGAGGCGGCCCTGGGACTGCAACCGGCGGCAGGCGTCGACAGGGGCGGATCATGAATCGCGGCCGAAATTTTTTCCTGGGTGTCCTCGGCATCCTTTTTGTGCTGGCCATTGCCGGCTGCGGTCGGAAGAGTGTGCCGGTGCCGCCTCAGACCGTGCTGCCCGCCCCGATTCAGGATCTCGGCTATGTCCTGGACGAGAGAGGGGTGACCCTGAGCTGGTCCTATCCGGCGCGGCTGGAGAACGGTGACAAGCTCGCCGGGCTGGATAGTTTTGAAATTCTGCGGGCGGTGACGCCGGCCGCCGACTATTGCCCGGATTGTCCGATCCGCTTCGGTGAGCCGCTGACGATCACGGTTGATTCCCTGCCGTCCGACGCCACCAGGCCCGGCCGGCCGGTCGTCTACTCCGAGAGCCTTCTGCGGCCTGGCCATCGGTATTTTTTTACGGTGCGCTCCCGGGCCGGGGTCTGGCAGGCCAGCCGGGACTCCAACGTGGTTACCTTTGTCTGGGAGGTGCCCCCGCGGGCACCGACCGACCTGACGGTCATTGCCGGCGACGGCTCTCTCACCCTTGTCTGGCAGCCGCCGACCGCCCTGCTCGACGGCCGGCCGCTGCCGGAAGATATTGCCTATCGAGTTTATCGGGCCGGGGATGACGGGCGTTTCGCCGTCCTGCCGGGAGACCCGGTTGCCGGGTCGCGATTCCGCGATGATACCGTGCAGAATAATAAAAAATACTCCTATAAGGTGCGGGCGATCCGCCGGCTTGGCGAGACGGTATTGGCTGGTGCCGCCAGTCAGGTGGAGACGGGCTCCCCCCGTGACCTGACGCCGCCGGCGCCGCCCCGGCATCTAATGGCGGTGGTGGTTGCCGATGGCGTCAGCCTTTCCTGGGAGCAACCGGGCGATTCCGATGTGGCTGGTTACCGGATTTATCGCAGCCAGTCCACCGCGGCCGCCGCGGTTCTGCTCGGCGAGATTGCGGCGCCGGCAGTGACCTTTCTGGATAAACAGCCGGCTGCCGGCGGGCCGTCCCGCTTTTATTCGGTAACCGCTTTTGACCGGGCCATGCCGGCCAACGAGAGCCAGCCGTCGAGGGAGGCGGTGGTGGAGGGGAACAGTCGCTGAGGTCAGGCGGTGTTCATTATTTTTTTGCGGCCCTTGCGGCCTTACAGGTTGAGAAACAGAAGCCATGCATCATTTTACATATAAGAACAATGTGCTACACTGTGAATCCGTGCCGTTGCCAATAATCGCCGAGGCGGTGGACACCCCTTTTTATCTGTACAGCAGTGCCACGCTGAGTCATCATTTCGAGACCTTTGACAGCAGCTTTGCCGGTCTGCCGCATCTGACCTGCTTCGCGGTCAAGGCCTGTTCGAATCTGGCGGTGCTGCGGCTTTTTGCCCGCCTGGGCGGCGGCGCCGATATTGTTTCCGGCGGGGAGTTGTTCCGCTGCCTCAAGGCCGGTGTGGACCCGCGCCGCATCATCTATTCCGGCGTCGGCAAGACCCGGGAGGAGTTGCGTTACGGCCTGCTGTCCGGCATCCTGCTGTTCAATGTCGAATCCGTCCAGGAACTCGAACTCCTGCAGGAGGTGGCCGCCACGCTCGAAGTGAAGGCGCCGGTTTCCCTGCGGGTGAATCCGGATGTCGACCCCAGAACCCACGCCTATATCTCCACCGGTCTGGCCAAGAACAAATTCGGCGTCCCGATTTCCGAGGCGGCGGCGGTGTACCGCCAGGCCCGGACCATGCCCAATCTCAAGATCATGGGGGTGAGCTGTCATATCGGCTCCCAGTTGACCGAAGTCTCACCCTTTCTTGAGTCGCTGCGGAAGCTGAAGGATTTTATGAAGCAACTGGCCAAGGCGGGGATCGCCATTCGCTATCTGGATCTGGGCGGTGGCCTGGGTGTCCGCTATCAGGACGAGACGCCGCCGCATCCCCGGGAGTACGCCGAGGCCCTGAAACAGGAACTGGCCGGCCTCGATTGCACCTTGATCCTGGAGCCGGGCCGGGTTATTGTCTGCAACGCGGCGGTACTGGTCAGCCGGGTGCTTTATACCAAGCGGGGACGCAGCAAGAATTTCGTCATTGTTGACGCGGCGATGAACGACTTGGCCAGACCAAGTCTTTATGACGCCTTTCATGATATCCTGCCGGTCGATCAGGGCGCCGTGGCGGCCCGGGGCCGGGAAACGGCCGACGTGGTGGGGCCCATCTGTGAATCCGGCGATTTTCTGGCCAAGGGTCGTGACTTGCCGGTCTTTGAGTCCGGTGACATGCTGGCGGTGATGAGCAGCGGCGCCTATGGCTTTTCCATGTCTTCCAACTACAACTCGCGGCCGCGGGTCGCCGAGGTTCTGGTGCAGGGGGAGGAGTTTTTCGTGATCCGCGACAGGGAGACCTATGACACTTTGATTCAGGGCGAGAATATTCCTGATTTTCTGAGGTAAAATGAATCCTGCTTTCCCAATCCCATTTAGCAAGATGAGCGGCTCGGGCAATGATTTTATCATCATTGACCACCGCCGCGGTTTTCTGGGGGGCGTTGACCTGCCATCCTTTGTCAGGGCGGTCTGCCGCCGGCGCTTTGCCGTGGGCGCCGACGGTTTAATCCTGATCGAGGATTCAGAGACGGCTGATTTCCGCTGGCAGTTTTTTAACGGCGACGGCAGCCGTGCCGAGATGTGCGGCAACGGCGCCCGCTGCGCGGCCCGCTATGCCTATCTGAAGAAGATCGCGCCGGCGGCCATGCGTTTTGAAACCGTGGCCGGGCTGATCGAGGCACAGGTCATGGATGGCTCGGTAAAGATTAAAATGACGCAGCCCGACAGTGTCCTTCTGGGCCAGAAGTTGCTGCTGGCCGGAAAGGAGCGGGTATTTCACAGCATCAACACCGGGGTGCCGCATGCGGTGCATTTCGTAGCCGATGCCGGCGCGGTGCCAGTCGTCGACTGGGGCCGCCCCGTGCGCTTTCACGAAAAGTTCCAGCCGGCCGGCACCAATGTGAATTTCGTCCAGGTCATGAGCCGGGACAGTCTGGCGGTGCGGACCTACGAGCGGGGGGTCGAGGCGGAAACCATGGCCTGCGGCACCGGGGCGGCGGCGGCGGCGATTATCGGCGCCCTGCTCGGCCATGTGGCCCCGCCGGTGACGGTTGTCACCTCGGGCGGCGCGCGGCTTACCATCCATTTCGTGTTGAAGACCGGCCAGCATCCGGAAATCACCGAGGTATTCCTTGAAGGCCGCGCCAACGTCATCTACGAGGGGCAACTGGCCGCCGAATGCCTGCTGGATGTCGGCGTGCGTGAGCAGGAAGAAAAGAAGGGAGAGCAAAGCGGGCGGTGGCGAAAGTACCTGGCATTCGGCCACGCCTCGGCTGAGTTTACTGAATAACCGATTTGACAAAGCGGCGCAGGAGGAGAGTTATGAGCAAGTTTCGTGGGGCCTTTGTGGCCATAGTCACCCCGTTTATCGACGGGGCGGTTGACGAGCAGGGTCTGCAGGACCTTGTCGAGTTTCAGGTAGCAAGCGGCACGCATGGGATCGTCCCCTGCGGCACTACCGGTGAATCCGCCACCTTAAACCATGAGGAACACCACCGGGTGGTGGAATTGACCATCAAGACGGTCAAGGGCCGGGTGCCGGTGCTGGCCGGCACTGGTTCCAACAGCACCAGCGAGTCCATCGAACTGACCCGGCATGCCAAGACGGCTGGCGCCGACGGCGCCCTGATGATCACGCCTTACTACAACCGGCCCTCCCAGGAGGGGCTTTACCAGCATTTCAAGGCGGTGGCCGCCGCAGTGGATCTGCCGATCATCGTCTACAACGTGCCGAGCCGCACCGGCGTCAACATGCTGCCGGAGACCGTGGCCCGCTGCGCGGCGATCAACAATATCGTCGGCATCAAGGAAGCCACCGGCAACCTCAATCAGGTGAGCGAGGTGATCCGTCTCTGCCCGCCTGATTTCGCCGTGCTTTCCGGCGATGATTTCACCGCGCTGCCGACCGTGGCGGTGGGCGGCACCGGCGTCATCTCGGTAACCTCCAACGTCGCCCCCCAGGAAATGGCAACCATGATGGATCTAGCTCTGGCCGGCGACTATGTTCAGGCCCGGGTTCTGCATTACAAGCTCTTTCCCCTGATGCAGGCCATGTTCTTCGACACCAACCCGGTGCCGGCCAAGGCGGCCTTGCAATTCATGCGCCGGATCAAATCCGGCGCGCCCCGGCTGCCGCTCTACGGCATGAACGACGCCACGGTAGCCAAACTGAAGAAGGCCCTGGCCGACTACGGCCTCATCGCCTGATTGTCGCAGAAATCGGGACGGAGCCGCAAAAAGTCCGGCAGCACAAGCAAAGGCTGCAACGCACAGTTGTATTTGCGACGTTATCTATCAAGGAGAACACCATGAGCAAGGTACTTATCGCCGGGGCGGCTGGCCGCATGGGCCGCCGCATCGGGTACATGGTCCACCAGCATCCCGATCTGCAGGTGGTGGGTGGGTTTGAAAAGGAAGACAGCCCGGTCCTGGGCAAGGATATGGGCGAGCTTGGCGGTTACGGTGCCATCGGCATTCCGGTTGTCGCCGGCTTGGGCGGCATCATCGCCGCGGGTGATGTGATCATCGATTTCACCTTTCATGAGGCCACTATGCAGATTGCCCGCCAGGCAGCACGAGCCGGCAAGGCCATGGTGATCGGCACCACCGGCCTTACCGCTGCCAACCTGGCCGAGCTCAAGGAACTGGCTGCGAATTTTCCCTGCGTGCAGTCGCCGAACATGGCGGTCGGCGTCAACGTGCTCTTCAAGGTGGCGGCCAAGGTCGCCGCCATTCTCGGCGACGGCTATGACATCGAAATCGTCGAGGCCCATCATCGTATGAAAAAAGATGCCCCGAGCGGTACGGCATTGAAGCTCGGCGAGATGGTGGCTGCTGCGGTGCACCGCAATCTCGCCGAGGTCGGCGTCTATGCCCGGCACGGCATGATCGGCGAGCGGACCGACAAGGAAATCGGTATCCAGACCATCCGGGCCGGCGATATCGTCGGCGAGCACACCGTCTACTATGCCGGGGCCGGTGAGCGGCTGGAGATCACGCATCGGGCCCACAGCCGTGACAACTTCGCGCGCGGCGCCGCCCTGGCCGCGGCCTGGGTCGTAAAGCAGCCTAACGGGCTGTACAACATGTTTGATGTACTGGGACTGCAGGATATCTGAGCCGGCCGGTCTAGAACAACAATTTCAACGGAGAGAACACAGGGACTTTTATGATCAAGATTGAAAAAGCCGACCGGCTGAAACAGCTGCCTCCGTATCTGTTCGCGGAGCTGGACAGAAAAAAGGCTGAGGCCCGGGCGCGCGGCGTTGATGTCATCGACCTCGGGGTCGGTGACCCGGATTTGCCGACCCCCGACCATATCATCGCCAAGCTGACGGAAGCGGCCCGCCAGCCCCGCTACCACCGCTATCCCAGCTATACGGGCATGAACGATTTCCGGGAGGCGGTGAGCCGCTGGTATAAGAAA
>Ga0208863_1000542_pt1 | contig 34045 bp, 26 predicted proteins | sample RifOxyD3_FD_184040 | JGI IMG/M metagenome (GOLD analysis project Ga0208863, IMG submission 184040) | Soil microbial communities from Rifle, Colorado - Rifle Oxygen_injection D3 (SPAdes) | ecosystem: Environmental > Terrestrial > Deep subsurface > Rock core/Sediment | place: Rifle, Colorado...
TCACCTTTCTGCACGATGTGGGCCTGGGCTATATCTCGCTGACCCGCAAGGCGGCAACGCTGTCCGGCGGCGAGGCCCAGCGGATCAGGCTCGCCTCCCAGATCGGCTCACGCCTGGCCGGGGTCTTGTATATTCTTGATGAGCCGAGTATCGGTCTGCACCAACGGGACAACGCCAGGCTGATCAATACCCTGATCCGGCTGCGGGATCTGGGTAATACCGTACTGGTGGTGGAGCACGACGAGGACACTATCCGGGCGGCAGATCATGTGCTGGACATGGGGCCAGGCGCCGGGGTGCATGGCGGGGAGGTGGTTTACAACGGCGAGGTGGCAGGGCTGCTGGGTCACGAAGCCTCTCTTACCGGCGGCTATCTCTCCGGGCGGTTATCCATTCCGATACCAAAAAAACGACGGCGCCCGGCCTCGAAAAAGGCCTGGCTCACCATCCGCCAGGCCACAGCCAACAACCTGCAGAAGATCGATGTTCGTATCCCCCTTGGCCTGATGACCTGTGTCACCGGGGTTTCCGGCTCGGGCAAGAGTTCGCTGGTAATCGAGACCCTGTTCAAGGGAGCGATCCATCATCTCGCCCACATACCGGGGCAGGCTGGCAAAGGCTGTGTCATCGAGGGGCTGGAACAGATCGACAAGGTGATCGATATCGATCAAAGCCCCATCGGTCGGACGCCCCGCTCCAATCCCGCCACCTATACCGGCCTGCTTACCCCGGTGCGCGAACTTCTGGCCCGCCTGCCCGAGGCGCGGGCCAGGGGCTACCAGCCGGGCCGTTTCAGCTTTAATCTCAAGGGGGGGCGTTGCGAGTTCTGCGAGGGCGAGGGAGTGATCAGAATCGCCATGCATTTCCTGCCCGATATCTATGTAACCTGCGAGGCCTGCGATGGCAGGCGCTACAACCCCGACACCCTGGACATCGTCTATAGGGGCAGGAATATCGCCGAGATTCTGGCCATGAACGTGGAGGAGGCCCTGGAATTTTTCACCAGAGTGCCGCAGATCAGGGGCAAGCTGCAAACCCTGCTGGAGGTGGGGCTGTCCTACCTTGCCCTGGGCCAGTCTTCGGTGACCCTGTCCGGCGGCGAGGCGCAGCGGATAAAGCTGGCCAAGGAACTGAGCAAAAGAAGCACCGGCCAAACCCTCTATATTATGGATGAACCGACCACCGGTCTCCATCCTGCGGACATCCAGCATCTGCTCCATGTTCTGAACCGACTGGTGGAGAGCGGCAATACCGTGGTAATCATCGAACATAATCTCGACGTGATCAAAACTGCCGACCATCTTATAGACCTCGGCCCGGAAGGCGGAGATCAGGGCGGCGCCATTGTCGCCCAGGGCAATCCCGAGGAGGTGGCCATGGTTGGGGAATCATACACCGGGCAATTTCTCAAGAAGATTCTGAACAAATCTACCTCCCTTGACAGGAGGAGACCAGTGGGCAGGTGAGGCTACAACCTGCCGGTTTTACAACCATTTTCCCCCCACCCTAACCCTCCCCCTCAAAGAGGGAGGGAACTTTAGGGAAATATGCCAGAAGATCGTGTAAAAGACCCGTTGAAGTTTCGGCATATTTCATTATAAAGAATGAGGTACGGTTTTTAAATTACTTGAAATATGGCATGTGCCATCCATGAACTCAGACTAAAGATAAGGAATTTGAATCATGACAGAAGAGAATAACGACGACGTTCAGGCGCTGGAACCCCCTGTTTTCCGGTTGCAGAAGATGTATCTCAAGGATTTATCGTTTGAAAATCCCGAGGCTCCGGATGTTTTTCTGGCCAAGGGCGAACCCATGGTTGATGTGAATCTGGGCCTGAAGCACAAACAACTGGAGACGGAAGACCATTATGAGGTCACCCTGGCTATTACCGCCAAGGTGACCAACAACCAGACCGAGAAAACGCTTTTTATCATCGAGGTCGAACATGCCGGGGTATTTCTGCTGAAAAATATCCCGGAGGAGCATATGCCCGCGGTATTGTCGGTGGAATGCGCCTCTCTGCTTTTCCCCTTTACCCGGCAGATAATCAGTCAGGTCTCGGTGGATGGCGGCTTTGTCCCCTTTCTCATGGAGCCGATCAATTTTCACGCCCTGTATGAAAATTCAAAAAGGCAGAAAGAGAGCCAGGAACAGGCGCAATAAAGTTTTTATTTCAGCGAGAATCCCACAAAAAAAACCCGGCGGTTGCCGGGTTTTTTTGTGGCGCTGGAGGTAGAGAATCAAAGAATCTTGGGTTGCAGCATAATGACCAGTTCATTCTTCCTGGTGGACTTGGCAGAATGGGAAAAGAGCTTGCCAAGAACAGGGATATCCCCCAGGAAGGGAACCTTGTTACTGCCATCCGTCGTTTCGGCGTTATCAATAAGGCCGCCAATAACCACCACCTGTCCACTCTTGATGCGAACAGTGGTATTCATCTCCCGCAACTTGATTCTGGGAACCCCGATTTTGTTATCCCCGCCAATGGTTTCGTAGGCAACCGTATCGCCATCCAGTTTTGAGGTAACCGGGGTCAGGGTGAGAATAATCTCATCGTTGTCCATGATTATACCGAGCACTGACATGCCAATGCCAGACATGAGGGTTGCCGTGGTAATGGTATAGGTTACCGCCCCCGTGGTGCCATCAATCCTGGACTCGATCTTATCGATATATTTTACACTGTCGCCAGCGGTGATGAGGCCTGGCTGTCCGTTCATAACGCTTAGTTTTGGATTGGCCAGCACAGAGGTCTGCCCCTGGGTATCAAGAAAATTAAGCGCCAGGGAGAAAGGACTGCCGGTAATGGCGATATTGCTTACCCCCCGGCCTCTCAAGTCGCGATTTGGATCGTAGATAAATCCGTTACTAATGGAGGCTGCCGCCGCAGAGGTTGCAGCCGCAGAGGTTGCAGTCGCGGTGCCTGCCGCTGCAGGGGTCCCAAACAAGGTAAGACCAAGCCCCTTTCCGGTCATGAAACTACTCCAGTTAATCCCCCTGCTTTCGGTATCTTCCAGAGAAACTTCGACAATCTTCGCCTCAATAGAGATCTGCCGGTAAAGTTCCGTCTTCAGATTGTCGAGATAGACGGCGATCTTTTCCACCAGTGGTCTGGGGGCGGTCACCGTGATCAAGCCTATGGGCTTGTCGATGCTGTAATAACCCTTCCCTGCCTGGACATTGCGTTTGATTGTTGCCGCTGCTGTGGGCGGAGGAGATGCAGCGCTCGTTGAAGATGTGGAACCTGTTGCCGCAGGAGCTGGCGGTGGAACCGTCTCTTCCCAGATCTCCAGCATCTGGTCGATGTTCTTCCTGATATTTTCCCAGATATCAAAATCGTTTTTATCGCTGGTGAGCTGGATATTGCCCTTAAGTCCGCTTGTAGTTGACCCGCCGCCCAGCACATCCCCGCCAACGCCGGTGGCGTAAGAAGATTTCAGAAAGGGCATGGCGACATGAAACTTCTTGGTTTCCCGGTACTTGACCACGATGGTATTGCCTTGAACCTCGTGGAAATAATCCTTTTGCCTGAGGATATTATCCAGTGCTTTAAAAAAATCGTCCTCCGCCCGGATATCCACATCCACCTCGACCATCTGGTCAACATCGCTGGCCCAGCTGATATTCATGCCTTTCAGGGCGGCCAGCCGCTTCATAATGTCACGCAGCGCCACCGGCCCTGTATTGGAGGAAATATCAGCACCCACCGGGATTGCAAGGCCCTCGACGTTTCCCACCCCCATTTGCCCGGAGGCCTCCCCCAGCATATACACCGGCTTCTGGAAGCGAACCGGCAACTGACCTTCCTCCAGAGTTTTCACCTGTTTTGCTGGCCCCGAAACCGCAAGCACCTCCGGCGTTGTCTCGGCGATAACCGCAGAGGCGCAGACGGTATTAAGCAACAGGCAGAGTACTGCCCAGGCAAATAAAATCGCTACATTTTGAGTTTTCTTTTTCATGATGGCAGTCTTTATACTTTTTTAAGGTGAGAAAATTCAGGCAAAAACCAAAAACGCCTCAACCTGTAGCCTAATTTGCCGCGTCGATTCTTCTTTTAATGAACTGGCGCAGATCTTCAGGCACCAGATAACCGGAAAGCAGAACCGCATTATATGCCACCGCAGCCTGAGCCGAATGACCGAGTTTATCAAGAATACGAGCCCTGGCCACCAGGGTGTCAAGGGTGTCCCCGAACAGGGCTTCATGACTGGCAAGCAGGGTCAAAGCCCCATTATAACTCTGGTACTCTTCAGCAAAGGAGGCGTAGCTGATCAGCGCTTCACTTGCAGGTATTTCCCCGCTGATAGCCAGATCAAAATATGCTTTGGCCTCTCCTGTTTTTTTCATGTTGGCCGAACCAATGGCAGCCATAAGTGCCGCCCCGGCGTTGCCTGGCTCAAGGGCCAGATTTACCCTGGCATAATGCAAGGCCCTGGCATTCATCCCCAACTGGGTCAGGCAGAGCGAGGCGAGGCGACCGGCAAGCTGGGCATTATCCGGCCATTTGCTGAAAGCTGCCTCATAAAAAGAAAGCGCCTGCTCGAACTGGCCGCCTTTTTCGGCGGCAATGGCCTGCTGGATAAGGGCCTTAGCTTCCACAACCCCCTTGGGCGTTTCCAGGCGCTGCTTTACGGAGATAGCCTCAAGTTTTTCACCTTCCTTGACAGAAATTGCTCCACTGGCAGCCTTTGGCCAGTTAAACTGCTTAGCCTTTGGCGAGATGACAAGCGTATTGAACCTCTCCTCTTTTTGCAGATCTTTCAGGTTGAGAATGATGTCCAGGGCAAAGTCCCAGGGGATATTGTTGAGGGCGAGAGTCAGAGTGCCGCTGACCCCTTCATCAACCACAATATTCTGGCCGCTTATCTCGCCAAAAAGCCTGAATACATTGTGGAGATCAATTTTAAAGAAATCCACGGTAATTTTCTGTTTTTCATATCCTGCAAAACCAAGGCTGTCGACTTGGGCTTTTTCGGGAGTTTTTCCTGCTGGAGCGGATGCCGTTGCCGGGGCAGAAATTTTCGGGGCAAGAGCCTTTTCCAGCACAGGTTTTGCCTTTATCCTTGCAATGGGAAACTTGGGGATTATCAACTCGGCCGGATTGGCTGGGTCAAGCTCAATTTCCTTCAGCAAGGAGACCAGATTAACCTCTGGACTGGCAATGGCTTCTGACGGCGCGATCTGAGAAGCCTGCTCCTTTGTAAAACTGACGACAATGTTGTTTCCCTTGCTTTCAATAATATAAGCTGGGTCGGCAGAGAGATAGATCTCCAGCCGGGCAATGGCCGGTTTCTGCTCAACCAGGGCGATACCTTTAATATCCTGCACCACCCCCTGCGGCAGATTTGTCGGCATCGCGAGGGAATCAACCAGTCTGGCGTCAACAATATCCAGCACGACCCGCAGGGGATCAAAAAGTTCGTACATCGTATAAGTGGGCGGGGTACTCCCATGAACAACCAGCTGCAAGCCCTCGGCAGTCTGATCCAGGGTAACACCTGATATGACACCGGATGATCTTGCCTGAGAGGAAGGAGCGGTCTTTTTGGCAAAGGCTGTCCCGGTAAGAAGGACAGCGAATATCATCAACCCGGCAAAAATCCCTTGCAGACGGGTAATAACAGGGGTCATTATTTTTCTCCCTCTTTGTTTAGAATCAGCTCAACTTTGCGCAAGGTACGTTCGCCCATCACCTTTTTACCTTGCTCAATAACCACCTTGTCTTTGCCTATCTGGACAACTTCTCCCGTTTCCCCAATTTTTGTGCCCTTGCGAAGCACATAGCCAACACCGGATGAATCCTGCACCATGGCAAGAAAGCCGCGTCTGCCGGAAACGATGGCGACCAGGGTCAACTGGGCTGGCTCAAATTTTCGTGTTCCTGCCAGCTCAGCCTTGGCCTTGGCCTCGGCCTTCATGATTTCCTGAGTGAGAAACGGAAAAAATGGATCTGGCCTTTCGCGATCGTAGACAAAAGACGGGATCTGACCGTCGACAGGGGCTGCATTCAGAACTGGCGCCTGATTGGAGGAGCCTGGCGAGACAGCTTCGAGCTGGGCAGAGGCAATATCCCAGCCGCTGCCAGCGCAGGACAAGCTTGCGACCAGGGCGCCAGCCAGAAACATTTTTATGCAGCCTCTGTTCATCATAAGGAGTGGCTCTCATCGCAGGCAACGGTTAATCGTTATTGAAAGGCATTTCGTCTGAACAAAACACAACAGCGCTGCTACTTCTTCCCTTTCACCTCTTTCTTCGCATTGGCCCCCACCTCCGCCGGATCAAGAAAGCGATAGGTAACCAGCTGAAAGGTCGAATTCAGGATCATTTCCCCCCCCAACTGCTTAGGGGAATCCATCCTTATATTGTTCACAGAGACAATGCGGGGAAGCTTGCTGATCTTGTCAAGAAAAACGCCCACCTTATGGTATGAGCCCTGCACCGCGATATCCACAGGGATTTCCGCATAAAATTGCTGCGGCTTTTCGGCCAGCGGCTTGAAAGAAAGAACATCCAGTCCCGAAGCGATGGCCTGCCCGGAAATGGTGGACAGGAGCAGGGGGATTTCTTTTTGATCGGGCAACAGCAAAGAAGCCTCGGCAAACTGCCGTTGCACCTCCGCCATTTCCGCCTTGTGTCGTTCAAGATCGTTGACAATTTTTTCTACTTTTCGGATTTCCTCTTCAATTCCTGTCTTTTGTATTTCAAAGGTTTTTATTTCGCTGGTTTTCGGAGAATAAACCAGAAAAAAGAAGGCCACACAGGGCAGAATACAGGCTGCGGCGGCGATCAGCATCTTTTGTTTCATGTCCAGCAGACTTACCTTGCTGTCAAGAAAAGACTCAAAGTCAACCGGGATTTTTTTCAAGTCAAGCGCCATGGCTTCTCCCGCCCAAGGTCTTAAGGAGCCGTTCACAAATAACCTGTATATTTTCGATCATTTCGTTACGGCTCCTTATGCCGTTCGCGATATCCAAAGGAGCAAAGCTGAGTTGAGCAGCTTGCCGGATTTTATGCCCTTTAGGGTGCAAACGAAACTTATGCCCTTTGGGTATAAGTTATTTTGGTTCCACGGCTAACTGTTCGGGGCGATAACATTTATTGTAAGGGAAAAAGATTTCAGCTTCTGCTTGACCACGTCCATCTGGGCAGAACTGGTTAATTCCGTCCTGGCAAAATACTCAGAGGCTTCCAGTTGCTGCATGTACTGGGCAATGGTTTCATTATCCAGAGCAACCCCCTGCAATTGCAGGCTTCCCGCAGATTGCTGCAGGGAACTGAGCCACAAGCGGCTTGTCGGAGTGCGTGAGGCCACCTCATCAAGAACACGCACCGTAACCTGGGAGCCAGCCTGGAGTTTTTTTATGGATTCCAGCTTCTGCTCCACCAGCTGTTTCTCGTTTTTCAAGGTGGCAATCTGATTCAGGATAGGCTGATATGACTGTTTTTTCTGTTCAAGCGCTACAATTTCCTCCTGCAGGGAGGAAATCTTTCCGACCAGAACCAGCCAACCAACAACAAGAACCAACAATACCAGAACAAAAACGGCTGAGAAGCCCAAAAGCTCCGTCTTCAGCCGCTGTCTTTTTTTCAGCTGCCTGACTGGCAAAAGGTTTATGCGAAGCATAAGGCTACACCTCCACTGGTCTGGTCGCCAGTCCGGCGGCAAGAGCCATTTCTGGAGCAATGCTTTTCAGATAGGCGGGATCAATGATTCTGCCATCCACTGCCGCTTGCTTGAAAGGGCTGAAAATTTCGACAGCGATATCAGTCTCTTTCGCAAAAAAATCAGGAAGGCCCTGGATCTTTGCGCCGCCGCCACTCAAGACAATCTTCGCAATCTTTTCGTCTGGGTGATTGGCATAATAAAAATCAAGGGCCCGTTTCACCTCTGTTACCCACTGACTACAGGTATTGGCAAAAAGACCTGCAAGCTCTTCCCTTTTTTCTTCAGAGACCATCTCCCCTGTTTTCAAGGCCTCTGCCTCTGCAAAGCCGATCCCAAAAAGATTTTCTATCTGCTCGGTCAACTGTCGGCTGCCAAGCACAACGTCCCTGGCCAGAATTGAAGCGCCATGGGAGATGATGTTGATGTTCATTTTCGAGGCGCCGATATCCACCAAAACGACATTATCCGCCAGGCCATAACTTGCCTCAAAGGCATTTTCCAGGGCAAAGGCATCCACGTCCACAACAACCGGCTGAAGACCGGCTGTCCGCAACATATCAAGATATCCGTCCACAACCTCCCGTTTGGCTGCGACCAGCATGACATCCGTGCGGTTTTCAGTCGCGGTGTTAGTTTTCAGATCATGGAAATCCAGATAGACATCTGCAATATCAAACGGGATATACTGCTCCGCCTCTGATTCTATATGTTTTTCAAGCTCCTCTTCGGTCATCACCGCCAGATTTATTTTTTTGACAATGACGGAGTATCCTGAAATGGAGATAGCAACCTTTTTATGCTTGATATTCAGGTTGCTGATCAGAGAGGTAATGACCTTGCCTACGGCCACCGGATCATGCAGGGCGCCGTCCTCAAGAGAATCGGGGGGAAGCAAGGCACTGCCCAGAGCAACGAGCTGATAGCCCTCGGCTGTTTCCGCCAGCTCACAGAGCTTGACGGCATGAGAGCCAATATCAAGGCCAAGGGAGAGGGTCTGCCTTTTAAAAAAAGGGAGATGCAGGGGGGGCAATGATAATTTTTTAAAACCGGACTTGCCCATGAGTACCCTATAACCAAGATTTTCTAACGGTTTACATCCGCAAGCCTAAAGCGGTTGCAACTGCGCTTGATGATGACAATTTCAACTATTTCATTACATTAGAGACATAAAAAAAACATGGTGTCAAGAATAAAGGCAGAACAAAGGCAATAGCAAGTGACAACCGGAAAATGATCCATTATTCTCAACGACACTGTCGTCTCAACGAACAGCATTAGAAAATGGCGAGATCATGTTTGTTGGACGTGTAACAACTAAAAAACGTAACAGCAAAACGCAGAGGCGCAAAGATAAAGCTGAGTTGAGCAGCTTGCCTGCTCAAACGAAACTTATACCCTCTGGGTGTAAAGCTGAGTTGAGCAGCTTGCCTGCTCAAACGAAACTTATACCCTTTGGGTACAACATACTGAAATAAAAGGCTTAAAACTTTGCGACTTTGCGCCTTTGCGTTAAGAAATGAGTTGTTACAAGTCCATCAATCCTGGGTCACGATCCTGTTAACCTTTTCCTTGCGAGCGCCTCATGTTTGTTGAAATCGCAAAAAGCCGCGTGTCAATCATCGGCAGAAGTGCCGATAGCACAACGGGTATCACTTTGTCCGTCTTTAATTTTGGATCACGATCCTGTTAGCCGTTGAGCAAAATATTGGACATCGAATTTCGCCAAGACGGCATAAGGAGCCGTAAAGGCGAAGTTGAATAATACAAATTGTTTTCGCACGGCTCCTAAACTTTTTCCTTTTTTGCGAGGGCTTCATGTTTGACTTTACCTTTCACAACCCTACCAAAATCATCTTCGGCGCGGACAAGGAGACCCTGATCGGAGCTGAGTTAAAGGCCGCCGGGATTAGCAGGGTTCTGTTGGTTTATGGCTGCAACTCGGTAATTAAAAGCGGCCTGCTGGAACGGGTCATGAGCAGCCTTGCGGCAAGCAACATCGCCTGGACCCAGTTTGGCGGAGTGGTCTCCAATCCACTTCTTGCCCATACCAGAGAAGGGGTGGCCCTGGCCAAACAAGATCAGGTCGAGGCGATCCTGGCGGTGGGCGGGGGTTCAGTTTTGGACGAGGCCAAGGCTATTGCCGTGGGCGCCCTGACCGCTGAGGATGTCTGGCAGTTCTTTCTCGGCCAGAAGGTGGAACGCGCCCTGCCGCTCTTCACTATCCTGACCCTGGCGGCCACCGGCAGCGAGATGAACGGCAACTCGGTAATCACCAATGCTTCAGCCCGCCAGAAATACAATATCTCCTCGCCCCATGTTTATCCGAGGGTCTCCATCCTCAACCCGGAACTGACCCATTCCGTGCCCCTTAATTACACGGCTTACAGCGCGGTAGACGCCATTACCCACGTTTGCGAGGGCTATTTCACCAAGCAGCCCGGCACCCGTCTTCAGGATCGACTGGTGGAAGGAATCATCAAAACGGTGCGCGAAACCACGGAGCTGATCATGGCCGAGCCCACGCACGCCAAGGCCCGCGCCTCCTTCATGTGGGCCGCCACCCTGGCCTTGAACGGCCTGACCCCGGCCGGGGTCGGCAAATACAGCTTTCCCAACCACATGATCGAGCATGCCTTAAGCGCCATCTACAATATCCCCCACGGAGCCGGGCTGTCCATTGTGATGCCCGCCTGGATGAAATGGTATTGCCCGCAAAACCCCGATCAATTCGCGCGCTTTGCCAGGGAGATCTTCGGGCTTGATTCCGGCGAGGCAGGGATTGCTGCGCTGGAGCAGTGGTTTATAAAGATCAAGTCGCCGGTGCGCCTGCACGAGGTGGGGATTCTTGCCACCGACATTGAGGCAATCGCGAAAAACGCCCACGGCCTGGCCCGACAATGGGGGATTGCTGAACTCTACCCCCAAGAAACCATTGCCGAGATCTTGAGACTGGCGGTGTAGGAAGTAGTTAAGCGTTAATAGTTAAAAATGAAAAATGAAAAGTGAAGAATAGAGAAAATTCACACTCGACCTTCAACCTTCAACCCTCAACCTTGCCTTGCCTTACAACACCATGTGCCGCTGGCGTTGCTGCCCGCCCCAGCTCTCCTGCTCCGGGAGAAAACAGACATAGCCGGAGGACAGCGCCTCTCCCTCTGCCAGCCCCACAGTCTTGAGCAAGACTCCAGAAAACCGGGCAAAAATCCCCCGCTTGAAAAATTCGTTTCTGCTCAGCCGGGTATAGTGGGGCGGCAACTCTTCCGGCAGACGCCGCCAGAGATGATCCCTGATCTCCTTATGCGGCTCTGCGGCAAGACAGTCCGGCAGAATCCGCTGCCCGCTCACCAGCCAGTCAAACGCAAGCAGCTCGCAAAAAAGTTTCCGATCCGACCTGGTTGTGGCCAGCGCAAACAGCATCCTGACCATGAGTTCCTGGGTTTTCGCGTAGGCAAAAAAATCCGCCGCCTGACAGACAGCAAGCAGACTGGCAAAAAAAGCAAAGGGCTCTTCTCCTTTTTTTCTGATGTAAGTCAAGGTGTTACAAAAAAAACGATTGTTATTAAAGGCCTCCAGGCACTCCCCCAGCCAGAACAGACGACGCAGATCCGCATGCGCCAACGCGCGGGTGGCCAGCACCGGATACGGCGGGGCGCTTGAACTTATCAGGCCGAACTCCGCCGTCGCCCGGCTGAGCGGAGTACCGGGCAGAACCTTGAGCAGGCCCATCTGGAGATGATGGGGCGCCATGGCGAAGGCCTCGTTCAACGAGACCCGGAAGGTCGCTTCGCTTTCGCAGGGAAGTCCGAGAATCAGATCCAGATGCAGATGGATGTTGCCGCAGGCCACCAGACGACCAATATTCTCCCTGACCCTGACCAGATCCAGCCTCCGGTTTACCGCCTCCAGAGTGGCCGGATTGGTGGATTGCAGGCCGATTTCAAACTGAAAGCGGCCCTGGGGAACCTGGGTCAGAAAGATAAGCATCTCTTCGCTGAACAGCTCCGGGGCAATCTCGAAATGAAAGGCTGTTTCCCCTGGCTGGGCAAGGAGAAAACGCCAGATAGCCAAGGCGCGCTCGGGCAGAGCGTTGAAGGTTCGATCCACGAAGCGGATGATTTTAGGGCCATGGGCAAGGATGATCGCCAGCTCGCGCTCTACCTCAGCCAACTCCCGGTAGCGCACCCCCTGCCCCACCGAGGAGAGACAGTAACTACAGGAAAACGGACAGCCACGGGAGGACTCATAGTAGATATTGCGGTGCTGGAGATGGGCCGCAAAATCACCTTCCAGATACGGCATGGCAAACAACGGGGCGCTATCGGCCAGGTACTCGGCCTTAAGCTTTCCTGCGTCCAGATCGCGGAAAAAATCAGCCCCCAGCCCCTCCACCTCGCCCCGGACAACGGTACAGCCAGCAGGCAGGCCTGCCAAGGCCATGAAGGTTGCCTCCGGCCCGCCAAGGATAATCGGCGCCTCGGGCAAAATCCGCCGCAGATCAGCGACGAGCCGCAGGGTATAGTCGGCATTCCAGATATACACCGAAAAACAGAGTACCTCCGGCTGATCGCCGGTGATCCGCACCAGGGTCTGGTAATATGGATCGTTGATGGTAAACTGACGCAGGATCAGGCGGCTTTCCGGCAAGGCGCGCGCCAGGACGCGGCGCACCTGAAACAGGGCCGGGCAGGAATGGGAGTAGCGGGCATTAAGGGTGATCAAACTTATTTGCATTGTCTCTCCTGCCGGAAACGGGTAAAGTAGCTGGACACGGGAGGCCATACTACCGTTTTTTTGCTCTCTCGTCACTTGCCTGTCATCACTTGCAACTTTTAACTTTTAATTTTTAACTTTTAATTTTTAACTATTAACTATACCCATGCTCCCCTACCCTCAGATCGACCCTGTTCTTCTCCATCTTGGCCCCCTCCAGGTTCGCTGGTACGGCCTCATGTATGTCTTGGGCTTCATCGCCTCCTATCTGCTGGTTCAACACCAGATCAGACGATACAAGCTTGCCGATCTGGCCAGGCATTTTGAAAACCTCAACCTGGTGCTGATTATCAGCCTGGTGCTGGGCGCCCGCCTGGGCTATGTCCTGTTCTACAACCCTGGCTATTATCTGGAAAATCCCCAGGCTATCCTGGCTACCTGGCAGGGTGGCATGTCCTTCCACGGTGCGCTGGTGGGTATGCTGCTCGGTGGCCTGCTCTTCTGCAAGATCACCGGCCTCTCCTTCTGGCAGAATGCGGATGTCTACATTATAACCACCCCCATCGGCCTGGGCCTGGGACGAATCGGCAATTTCATCAACGGCGAACTCTATGGCCGGATGAGTTCTGCCCCCTGGGCCATGGCCTTTCCAGCGGGCGGGCCCATTCCGCGCCATCCGTCTCAACTCTATGAAGCCTTTCTCGAAGGAGTCGTACTCTTTTCCCTGCTCTGGTTTTTGAAAAACCACTACTGGCAACGCCGCTGGCCGACTGGCTCGCTTCTGGCCCTGTTTCTCCTGTTCTACGGACTTTTCCGCATTTTTGTCGAGCTGTTCCGCCAGCCCGACGCCCAGCTGGGTTTTCTGTTCAAGGTACTTACCATGGGCCAGCTGTTGAGCAGTCTGATGATTGCCGCAGGCCTGCTCATCCTGTTCTTAAGACGAAATAATGCTGACCCGGCCTGATCTCTTGACCCAAAATCGGCAACAGCTTACAGTGTTCAGAAACTAAAAAACGTAAGGCAAAGGCGCAGAGACGCAAAGACAACATGTTGAAATAAAATGATTACACCCAGAGGGTATAAGTTTCGTTTGAGCAGGCAAGCTGCTCAACTCAGCTTTAAAACTTTGCGACTTTGCGCCTCTGCGTTAAAAAACAAGTTGTTACAGCCCCTCGACCAAAGAATGATGACCCACACCATGAACCAAGGCGATGCGCCACAGCGCACCCCAGACGCGAGGCGCGCAACCGGTTCCAGCCACCGGTTGCCCCGGCTCTTTTTCTTCCTTCTACTCCTGTGTATGACCATGACCCACAACTATGTTGAAGCCATTGAACTCGCCCCGCATCTGCACAAAAACAAGCTCGATAACGGCCTGACCGTTCTGGTCAAGGAGACCCCCGGCACCAAGGTGGCCACAGTCCAGATCTGGGTCAAGGCGGGAAGTATCTACGAAGAAAAACATGAGGCCGGGATCACCCATCTCATCGAACACATGATCTTCAAGGGCACGGAGACCCGCGCCCCCGGCGAGGTGGCCGGGGCTATCGAGGCGGTGGGCGGACAGATCAATGCCTACACCTCGTTTGAGCATACGGTCTACCACGCCACCCTCTCTTCCCGGAACTGGGCGGAAGCCCTGGAAGTACTTACCGACGCGGTGCTCAACTCAACCTTTGATGCCGAGGAACTGGAGCGGGAAAAAAAGGTGGTGCTGGAAGAGATCAGCATGCGCCAGGATCGGGCCAATATCACCCTGTTTCAAGAGCTCATGGCCCAGGCCTACACGGTGCATCCTTACCGGTTGCCGGTAAGCGGCACGGCGGAGAGCGTCAGCGCCATCAGCCGCGACGACATCCTCCGCTACCTGGAAAATCATTATCACCCCGGCAACTTCACCGTGGTGGTAGTGGGCGATGTCCGGGTTCAGCAGGTAATGGATATGGTGAACAGCCTGCTGGGAGAGTTGCCCAGAAGCGATGCCCAGCCGCCCACCATCCCCAGAGAACCGGCCCAGAAGGAAACCCGCCTCTTCACCCTGACTGAAGACGTCAACCAGACCCAGTTGGCCCTGGCCTTTCCCGGCTCGGCCTTCCGGGGGCAGGACACAGCCATTCTCGATGTGCTGACCAGCATCCTCGCCAGTGGCGAGACCTCCCGCCTCTACACCCGACTGCGCAACGACAAGGGCCTGGTCTACCGCATCGACGGCGCGGCCTTCACCCCCCGCGATCCGGGCCTGCTGGAGTTCACCGCCACCCTAGACGCGGACAAGGTCGCAGCCACCCTGGAAGAAACGCTAACCGAGATCTTCCGGCTGAAACACGCCAAGGTGAGCGATGAGGAGCTTGACCGGGCCAAACGCAACCTGGAGAGCGACTTCATCTTCAATCTGGAGCGGGCCGAAGGCCAGGCCAGGGTTCTGGGTTCTTTCGAGCTCCTGACCGGAGATCCACGCGAAGAGAAATATCTGGAGCGGGTGCGGGCGGTGAGCAAGGAGGATATCCAGCGGGTTGCCGCCTTCTACCTTCGGGGTGAGCATCTCACCGTGGGCGCCATTGCCCCGCCAGAGGCCGGTCTGACCCTGACTCTGGAGCAACTGGCCCAGATCATCACCCAGGCTGAGGCCGCAGCCAGGCTGGGCCAGCCATCCTCCCAGGTGAGCGACGCTTACCTGCCCGGAGTCCACCGCTTTCAGCTGAAAAACGGTATCCGGCTCCTGGTAAGGGAAAATCATGAAATACCCACCGTTTCCATCCGGGCCGTGCTGCCAGGCGGACTCCACAGCGAGACCGCAACCAGCAACGGCGCCTTTGCCTTTATCAGCGAACTCCTGCCCAAGGGCACCCAACAGCTGAGCGCAGAGGAGCTGGCCAGAAAAGTGGCCAACATGGCCGGCTCTCTCGGCGGCTTCAACGGCAAGAACACCTTCGGCCTCAAGGGCGACTTTTTATCCCGCTTCACCAGCGAGGGTCTGACCCTGATTCGGGACGTACTCCTCACCCCGGCCTTCTCCCCGGCGGAGACCGAGAAGATCCGACCGGAACTGCTTTCCCATCTGAAGGATCAGGCCGACTCCCTGCCCAGCCTGGCCTTCAGGGAATTCAACAAACGGCTGTTCATGGGACATCCCTATGGCCTCAACTCCCTGGGCAACGAGAGCGTCATCAGCAACTTCACCGTGACCGAACTTAAACGTCTGTACGAACAGCACGCCCGGCCAGAGGCCCTGGTTCTCGCCGTGGCAGGCGACGTTGACGCGGAAAAGGTCAGGGACTCGGTGGAAGAGCTTTTTGGCGCCTGGCAGAAGCCTCCGGCAAAAGAAGCGCCGGCAGGGGAAAGCGCCCTGCCCCCCGATGTGCCAGCTGGCCCGGATGTGGTCAACCTCTCCCGGGACAAGCAGCAGGTGCATATCATCATCGGCTTTGTCGGCGCCACCTTAAACAGTGAAGACCGCTACAGCCTTGAGGTGCTGGACACCGCCCTTTCCGGCCAGAGCGGCCGCCTGTTCACCGAACTGCGCGACAAGCAGAGCCTGGCCTACAGCCTGTCTTCTTTTTCCCTTTTCGGGCTGGACACCGGTTCTTTCGGCATCTATCTCGGCACCAGTCCAGACAAAAGAGACGAGGCCATCAAGTCTGTCTGGCAGCAGCTTTACCGGGTAATGGAAGAGCCACTCAGCGAGGAGGAACTGACCAAGGCCAAAAACGTGCTAATCAGCAATTACGCGCTGAGCCTGCAAACCCGAGGCAATCAGGCCATGGAAATGGCCTTGAACGAAACCTACGGCCTGGGGCAGGATTTCGGCAACCGTTACGTCCAGGCCATTGAACAGGTCGATGCCGCAACCGTGCTGGCCATAGCCCGTAAATACATCCGGCCCGGCAACTATGTGCAGATCACGGTGGGGGCCGACACCATTATTCCTGCAAAAAAGATCGGTGAATAAAATGCTGCAGCCCATGATCGCCCCTTCCATCCTCTCTGCGGATTTTACCCGGCTGGGAGAAGAAATAACCGCCGTGGCCCAGGCCGGGGCGGAGGTGATTCACATCGACGTAATGGACGGCCATTTTGTGCCCAATATCACCATTGGCCCGCTGGTGGTCAAGGCAGTGCGCCGGATCACCGACCTGCCGCTCGATGTCCATCTGATGATCGAAAACGCTGATGCCTATCTGGAAGACTTTGCCAAGGCCGGGGCGGACTGGATCACGGTGCATGTGGAAACCGGCTATCACCTGCACCGGACCATCCACCGCATCAAGGAGCTGGGGAAAAAAGCAGGGGCGGTACTCAACCCGGCCACCCCGCTGACAAGTTTGGAGGAGATTTTGCCCGATCTGGATCTGGTCATGCTGATGACCGTCAACCCCGGCTTCGGCGGGCAGTCGTTCATCGAAAGCTCCCTGGCCAAGATCAGGCAACTCAAAAAAATGATCGACGAGCGTGGCCTGACCGTAGGCATCGAGGTGGACGGCGGAGTGAGCCCGAAAACCATCGGGGCCATTGCCGCAGCCGGGGCCAACATCTTCGTGGCCGGTTCTGCGGTGTTCGGTCAAAGTGATTACGCCAAGGTTATCGCCGAGCTGAAAGCCGCCTGCTGAGGGCCCCCTTATTCAGCAATCCCCCACAGGGCTGTTTGCCGCTTGGAAACAAGGGTAATGCCGATCTCTTTGCTCGCTCTCTGACCGCCGGGATCAGTGGCGGTTACCCGGATGACAATCCTGTTTTTCTGCTCCCCGCGAAAAGAAGAAGGGGCCACAAAGGAAACCGCCGACCCTTCCTTGTGGAGCTTCGTCAAAGGCACCGGCGGGCCGGCCACTTGCTCCCAGCTGTATTGCAGGCCGCCAGGAGAATCATCTCTGGTAAGTCCGGCATCAAGCACCACGCTTTCCCCCACCTTGTACGAATCCGCCATCGGCCTCAGCGCCAGCACGGGCGGTTTGTCGTTGCCCTTGACCGTGATAAGCAGCTTCCCGGCCTTGGAAAAGACACCGGCGGACTTAAATCGGTAGCGCACCATCTCCTGGCCGTCAAAATACCTGTCCGGTTCATAGAGATGCCGGGCGCGATCCAACGGACGCAAGGCGCCCCGCAGAGGCGGGCCGCCGAGAATTTCCACCGACACCTTGCCAGCAAAGGGCTGCGGGTTGGCCGCAGCCCAGATCCTTTTCCAGTCAATGGTAAGCGGAGCGGTACTCATAGTTGTTAGCCGCACATTCTTCGCCGCCACCACCGTTCGCTCTGGCGGCACATCTTTCGGCTCTTCCACAGCCACCGGCTTGACTTCCTCCGGGCCCATGATCCCGACCTTGGCAGGGGGGCTGGCCAGATGCCCGTCGGAAACCAGAAATTCAAAGCTGTCTTCCCCTGGGAAATCCTTGTTAGGCAGATAGGTGATCTTGGGCAGCTCTCCAGAGAGCCTGCCAAACTTGGGAGGGGTCACAACTTCAAACTTCAGGGGATCGTTGTTTTCATCGGCCCCGGAAAGCTCGATAGCCAGAGATTCGTTAGCCTGGGACATGCGCCAGCGGGATTCGTTGGCCACTGGCGGCGCATTGGGGGGAGCAACGGGCGAAGCAGTCGGCGGCGCCGCAGCTTCCCCGACGGCGGCGTGCTGCTCAGGGGCTGGTGGCGGCAGGGGCGCCAGCCCCTTGCTTTTCATGTACCAATACCCACCTCCTCCCATCAGCAGCAACAACACGAGAGCTAACGCCGCCAGGGCCAGCGCTTTCTTCTTCCCGCTTGCAGACGGAGGAACAATGGGAGGATCATCTTTCCCGCCCAAAACAGAGGGCTTTTCCCTGCTGACACCCTTAGCGGTCTCCGCACGAAAATCAGGCGCCTCGGTCGAAGAAAGCGCCGCAAAAAGATCTTCTTCGTCCCCCCCTCCCGAAGACGCTCTGCCTCCAGTCTTTGTTTCATCGGGGATATCCGGCAGGTCGCCAAAATCAAATTCATCGTCATCATCAAACCTGCTATTATCCGGCAAACCAGCATTTTCTTCTCCAGAGACGCTGGTTTCCGCTTGAGCGCTTCCTCCCTGGGCCACCTCGGCAAGCCCCCCCGTTATCACGCCATCTGTCTCCTCATCTCTGAGATCGACGGACATGACCGGTTCACCTGCCTCCTTCTCTGCTCCTCCGGCAAAAAGATCATCTAAATCTGACTGGCCCAGATCAAAATCATCCCCAGCCGCAACCGCCGACTCTTCCTCGCCGCCAAGCAGGGAATCGATATCGGACTGATCCAGTTCGGTAAAACCGTCACCTGCTCCTCCCGCCACAGAAAAGTCCGCAGCAACACCACCTTCCAGGAGGGCATCAATGTCGGCCTGCTCAAACTCACCGGCACCGTCACTGTCAGAAGAAGGGCCACTGGCAACTACTTCTTCCTTCTGGCCGCCAGGCTTGTCTTCCGCCAGATCATCCAGCCAGTCGTCTATTTCAAGGTCTGTTTTTTCTTCCGCCATAACCTCACCCGATACTCCACGGCCCGCACAATCAATTACTGCCTGTAAACATAGCTATGAAGCGCCCGATAAATGGGTTCCGACATCTCGACATTCACCACATGAGAACGTTGCTCGCCTCGGGTATTGGCCGCGATAATATGAATCCGCAAATACCCGCCCATTTCCTGAAGAACCCCGGAAACCCGCTGCTCATACCCAAAGGGCATAAGTTTCGTTTGAGCAGGCAAGCTGCTCAACTCAGCTTTATGCGCGTCTGCCGCCACAGGCCGCCACACGGCCAGCGACTCATTACCAATCAGCGCAGCCATCTGCTCGGCCAGGGTCGCGCCAAGCAGGGAAACCCGCCCCCTGGTGGCAAATTCATCAAGAACGATAAAAGGCTCGATGGTTACCGGCTCGACGGCAAAAAAACCGTGCAACTGCTCCAGGGCGTCACTGCCAACCATGGCCACCAGACTGGCAAGCGACGAGTAATTGCCCTGGCTGGCCACGCCCTCAACGGCCGCACCTGCACCCTCCGCCTCTTTTTCTGTAGCCCAGGCCCCGTTTGTCCAAAGGACACAGAGCAGAACAAGTAGCACGACCTGCGACGGAAAAACCATTCTTTTCACGATGGCAGATAGCCTCATAACAGCCCTCCTCTTACCGGCCAACACCCTTCACGGCAATTTTATAAGGCGCCTCCGTCGGCTGGAACAGACCAAGCAGTTCCCGGGTGAGCGGCAGCGAATAACGCCAGGAGGTCTTGACCGCCCCATCATTGAGGCACACCAGACGGCCCTGGACGATCAAGGTCTTGCGGGTATTGGCGAAGGTACTCACCACGACATAGTCGAGTTCAGGGGTTTTATTCGCCAGTTCACCGCTGTTCCGGGAGAGGATGAATTCTCCGGTTTGGGGCAGGATCGTGATATCCTTGCCCAGGCGAAGCTCTGCCACCTTGAGCCCGCGATCAGCCAGATCGGTAAGCAGATATTCACCCACAACCCGGCCAAATTCGGTATCCCGCTTAAAATCGGAAAGAGGCACGGCGTTGACCACCGCAATCCTGGCGGCAAGATTCTTTTCCCCCTCTCTCTGCATCTCATAAAACACCTTTCCTGCCACTTCCTTGGCCATTTCCGCCAGAAGAACATCCGTGCCCACAGCCTTTGCACTGGTCGGCATATACTGATAGACATTATATCTGATCGGCACCCGGCGCACTTCCACCGGAGGCGGAACGCCCTTGCCTTCTTCCTGCTGGGCAGCTGTGGCGCATGTCGTGCCAGCCAGCAGAACCAGCCCCAGGCAATAGAGTGCTGCTCTTTTTCCCTTTTTCATCCTGTCCTCCCTGAACTATTGCGCTCTCTTTTCGTAAACACCAGGCACTTAGACTGGAAACCATCGTGAAATTTTCTTCGTATTCTCTGGGCCCTTCGTGATGTATTTTCTCACATCATAACTCCAATTTTTTCAGATAGAGCGGCTCAGGTTTTGCCTCCCGAACAGAAGCAGTATCCGCCAGCAGTTGCTCTGCCAGTTGATTTCTCGGGATGATAACCGTAGCCGAGGAAAGGAGCCTGGCGCTTTGATTGTCGATAATTCTGGCGTTGATGACAATGCTGTCTTTGCTGGGGGTATAGGTGCCGGTGAGCATGGCCCCGGCAGTCACCGTCTGGCTGATCTCCGCCGGATTTCGGGAAAGACCGAACTCCCCACGCTTTTCCTGGAGCATGACCGCCTGACTTTTCCTAATCTCCAGCACCTCGTAATGCCGCTGCTGCATCTCGTTCATCAACTGCTCCGCCACATAACGGCCCAGAGACGAGGTGCGGGACAGTTTTTTAAGCTCGACAAAGGTGCAGACCAGAATGCCCTTACCCAGATCACCGTTCTCTGGATCAGCGTCCGCCAGATGGCGAAACAACTCGTTGGCCAAGCCCTGAATCTCGCTGCGCAAGGCAGCTGCTTCACTAACCGGGAGCGCCTGAGGCTCCGCCTGAGCAACAGCCTCCACCTGAGCTTTCTGGAAATTATTCTGGCTGAAAGGCCAGAAGGCTGCGGCCTGGGCCGGAAAAACAAGCAGAGCCAGCACCGCTATTTTCGAGAGGAACAAAAGGGTCGGCCAACCAAAACATCGTTTTCTTGATAATTGCATATCTCGCCGTTCTCCTTTATCATCTAAGCCTGAAAAGAGTTTCCTGCCTGTCCTTATCATCGGTTGCCTGACAGTTTGCCTTTAACAAAAAAGAGACGGCCTCGCAAAAAGATAAAAAAAACCAGAGGTAAATCAACCATCCCGTGATTTCTTCCTGCCATTCGCTCAAAAAGACACGACCATGACCGACAGAGAAAGCTTGCTGGCGGAAGAGCTGCTTATCATCCGCCATTCCGGAGAGATCCCGGAAATCGCCTTCCACGGCGCCCTGTATTATCTCTGCGAAGACCCAGCTGGGCCGCGCCTCACCTTGCAGCAAAAGGAACTGGCTCTCCTGCGCCAGCAGGTGGTGACTCGCTACCGGGAGATCCTGCTCCGGGATCTTCGCCCGGAAAACCGGGACGCTCGTGTCTACCGGGGCCTGAAGCGCTGCCTCTGCAACTGGGAGCGGCTGGGCAAGTTCTGCGCCCGGCAGAATCTGGAAATCGAGGTCGCGCTGCGCCTGGAGATTGCCGAGTCCTTGCGCTGCTTTCTGCGTCAGGAGGCAGAGGATGTCCGGGCAGGGACAAGACAGTCCTGCCTCAACTGCGCCTGGGGGGAACTGGCCGCCTTTGCCAAAGAACTGGGGCTCCAACCGGAGTCCCTGCCGAAAGATATGAGGCTGCTGTTTCCTTAAAGGGCGCGGATTTTTTTGAGCAGGGAGGTGGTGGAATAGTTTTCCACCAGGGGAATGGAGAGTACCCGGCCACCTGCGGCCAGCACCTCCGGCGCGCCGACTATTCTGGCCACCGGCCAGTCGCCGCCCTTGACCAGCACCTCCGGCCTCAGGGTGGTAATCAGCCGGAAGGGCGTTTCTTCGCTAAAGATCAGCACATGATCCACGCAGCCCAAGGCGGCGATAATCCTGGCCCGGCTCTGCTCGTGGTTCACCGGCCTGTCATCCCCTTTACCCAGCGCCCGCACCGAGGCATCGCTGTTGACCCCGACCACCAGACAATCGCCTTCCCTGCGGGCCTGCTCCAGATAGGTAACATGCCCCTGATGCAGGATATCGAAACAGCCGTTGGTGAACACCACCTTCCGGCCCACCTCCCTGTACCTGGCAGTCAAGGCGGCCAGCTCTTCAAGTTCCATGATCTTGTTCTGATCAGCAAACCGGTACGGGGTTGGCCCCACCGTGTTGAAGCGCTGCCGCAGCTCCTGCCTTCTGCCCGGCTCGATCATGACCCAGGCGGACTCTTCTCCTGCCCCGGCCTCGGCCAGCACCGCGCCATCCGGGCCGATGATCAGGGAATGGCCGCCGAACTCGGTTTTTCCCGTTACTCCGCAGCGGTTACAGGCTACGACAAAAAGCTGATTTTCAATAGCCCGCGCCAACGCCAGGGTACGCCAATGCTCCCGCCGCATCGCAGGCCACTGGGCGCTCACTACCAGCAACCCCGCGCCCACCCCGGCCTGGGCCTTGGCCAGCTCGGGAAAACGGAGGTCATAGCAGACCAGCCCGGCCACCAGACCAAGCCCGGTTGCCACCGGCTGAGGGTTATCCCCGGCGGTGAAATGCTGATCCTCGGCCATGGGAGCAAAAAGCTGCTGCTTGCGGATCGATCCGGCCACCCCATCCGGCCCCACGATGTACAGGGTATTGTAGATGGCGCCTCCCACCTCGGTGAGCACCTCCTCGGGCAGGGAACCAGCCAGATAAATCCCGTACTGCCCGGCCAGCCGCTGCATTTCGTCCAGCACCTCCACGGTCTGCAGGGCAAAATGCTGAAGCCGCTCGTAGGCAAAGCCGCAGCTCCACAGTTCGGGCAGGACGATGATGCCGGGACCAGTAGGGGCCAGACGGGCCAGACCCGCCCGCACCGCAGCGAGATTCGCCTCCGGCTCGGCCAGCTGCACGTCAAACTGGAAAAACCCGGCCTGATAGCGGACAGGGGTGGGATCGATAATATTTTTCATAAGACAAGAATGACCCGCTCTGCTGTTTTTGTCAATACGAGGTTGACGGGTACCTGGATCCCGGGGAGGATATTTTTGCCCTTAAGCGAAACAAATGAAATCCTGACTACCTCCGGGTATCCTCGCAAGATGCCCATTGACGAACAAGCCGGTCGTGGTTTATGAGAATAGGCATGGGGCTGTAGCTCAGCTGGGAGAGCGACGCGTTCGCAATGCGTAGGCCAGGGGTTCGATCCCCCTCAGCTCCACCACAACGCAGGAAATGAATTCTGCCCGGTTTTTCTCAGAAAAAGGGCGGGGGAAATATGGGCAACGTTCCTGATTTCCTATTTTTTTGACATGGTGTACTTACAACTTGAATTCGCCAAGGTTTTTGTGTTGCAAACAGCGTAAAAACAAAGCGTCATCAGTAAGTTGTGGAATTTACTGGTGGAGTTGCTGGAGATTTTGTCATGCCACTGCGGTCCTGTGTCCATCCTTCCGGGCGGTTTGTCTATGGTGTTCATGCGCCCGCCTATCAGATCATCAACCTGCGGGAAAACGATTTCGTTGAGCCGCTCGGCGCTTTGCCAAACGGCAGTCCCTGTCTGAATCAGGCTAATTTCCCAGAAGGAGATCTGCAGGTTGACCAGGCAGAGACGATCTATGAAATCGCCAACCCGTTTCCTTTTCGAGGGGTTACTTATATCAGCAGCGGTTGGGCCGCCTCCAGGGCGTTGAATCCATCCTCCCTCAAGCTGCCGGCGCCGGAGGCGGTTTCCATGCGGCAGGCGCTGAAGGAGATTCTCCCTGCCGGAGAGATTCAGAATCTGACAAAAAGTTTCGCCCTGCTTCCCGAGGCTGTGCTGCTGACTCTGGCCGTCACTTCCACCGACCCGGAGGATCTGCTGATCCTGGCCGCCATGAGTTGCGACTTTATTTTCGGAAGTTCAGATGAGCCGATCGGTCTTCAGTATTCAGAGGACGATGATGGCTTGGCGCAGGCCAAGATCATCCGCCATGATCTGTTCGAGGCGGTGGCCAACAACGCCCATCTGCCAGAGGCCTATCGCAGGGTCATGGTTATGCGTCCCGGAGCGCAGGGGGGCAGCGAGATTGTGGGCGAGTATGGCAACGCAGGGCGGGGCAGTCATGTCTTCGAGTATCTGCGCCGCAACAGCTATATCCCCTGGGGGCATTACGCCGCCAACATGGCGGATGACGCCGTCCGTTACCGCATAACGGATCTTACCGCCGCCGACATGCAGGGGTTGCGACACCTTTACTATCAGCGTACCTTTCTCAATCTTGCCGCCCAATTGGGCCTGCCCCTGCCGCCAGGCCGGAAAACCATGAGCCAGGCAGCCCTCGAAGAACTGCGTCTGGCGGTGCTTCTGGCCCTGCGCCGAAAAGAGGCTCCGGGCCTGGCTTTCACCACTACCCTCTGGGGCTGGAATTATGGTTTTGACTTCTCGGCCTCCGGCTACCGGCTCCACGCCTCGCATCAGCAGATTCACCAGCAGTTCGCCATGCTGCCGCAGACTGTTTCCGCCTGGCATCATGGCGGTCAGGCCGCGATTGAGCCGCTCGCGAGTTATGCCTGCGGGGATCTCATTGCTGAGTTCTGTAAACGGTATCAGGAAGAGACCGGCGTCGATTTTTTTCACGCCTATCTTGAGGCGATCCGCAATAACCGGCGGATGGACGGGTTGAAAAACGAGAACACCAGTCTGGTCGTCTATGAGGACGATGCGGTAATGCTCTTCGTACCCAAGGCGCAGACCTCCCAGTGGGAATTGCAGATCATGCCTCTGGAGGCGGTGGGCAATATTCTGGAGGCGGACGCCGCCACCCGCGCCGCGCTGGATCGAGCCTTGCTCATTGCCCAGAAGATTCTTGCCCGGCTGGGCGCCCGGTTGGTGAGCAGTATCGAATATTCCCGCCGGATAACGGCTGAATCTAGCGGGCAGCGACTGCTTTATGCGCTTCTGCCCAAGCTCCCATATTCCATGGGCGCTTTCAGCGAGGCTCAGTTGCGTTGGGTCAACGGGCATTTTCCGGAGGATTTTGCCGCCGCCTGTCGGCTGCATCTGCCCATGGTGCTGGCTGGCCTGGAAAGAGAGCAACGCGGCGGGGCCTGATCCAAGTTGGTTCTTCTTTTTTGTGGACATAAAATGTTGCCCTGAAAAATCCGGTATGGTAGTTTACAAAGTCGAATGTTTTGTCGGGAAGATGTCCTGTGGTTGTTTTTTGGCGTTTTATTGCGGTGTTGCGCTGATTGTGCCGGAAAACCATATTTCATATATCCGGGCCGACCTGTAGGTTTGGTCTGAAAATTGTCTTAAATGAGGTGCTTCGTTGAAGAAGAAAATCCTGATAGCCAACCGAGGTGAAATTGCCCTGCGGATTATCCGGGCAGTGCAAGAGCTTGGGCATATTGCCGTGGCTATTTATGAAACGCCGGATAAGGACGCCCTACATATTCGCGCGGCGGATGAGGCCATCTGGATTGGGGATGGGCCACGCTGCGATTACCTGAATATTGACAAGGTCATCGGGGTCGCTAAAAAAGTGGCGGCTGACGCCATTCATCCGGGATACGGATTTCTGGCGGAAAACCCTGATTTTGCCAAGGCCTGCGAAAATAATGGCATAATTTTTATCGGCCCGCCCTCCGAGGTTATCCAGGCTCTGGGCGATAAGGTGACAGCCCGGCGAATCATGCAGGAGGCCGGAATCCCCATGGTGCCCGGCACGGACAATCTGACCGCCGGTGATGCCGGTCTCAGGGAAGCCCTTGATTTTGCCGACAAATATGGCTATCCGGTTATGCTGAAAGCCACCGCTGGCGGGGGCGGACGCGGCATCCGCCGGGTGGAGAACGAAAAACAGCTGCGGGCGGAACTGCCCATGGCCAGGGCGGAGGCAAAGTCTGCCTTTAATAACGACGCGGTCTTTCTTGAAAAAGCGGTGATCAATCCCAAGCATGTCGAGGTGCAGATCCTGGCCGACAAGGAAGGCAATACCGTGCATCTGGGCTCCCGGGACTGCTCGATCCAGCGCCGCAACCAGAAGCTGGTGGAGATCGCCCCCTCGCTGATCCAGGACAAGGCCCTGGTTGACCGGATCTGCGAGACTGCGGTAACAGCGGCCAAGGCCTCCCATTATGTGAATGCAGGCACCGTGGAGTTCCTCGTTGATCGGGACTGGAACTTTTATTTCATGGAGATCAATACCCGGGTGCAGGTCGAGCATACCGTTACCGAAATGGTCACCGGCATCGATATCGTCCGAACCCAGATCAAACTGGCTCTCGGCAAGAAGCTCGCCTTCTGTCAGCAGGATGTGCATATCCGGGGTTTTGCCGTGGAGATGCGGATCAATGCCGAGGATCCGCAGAACAACTTCATGCCGGAGGGCGGCAAAACCGTTTCCGTCTACCGTTCGCCGGGCGGCTATGGCGTGCGGCTGGACGGCTTCGTCTACCAGGGTTTCACCATCCCCAAGGTCTATGATTCGCTGCTGGTCAAGATGACGGTGTTCGGTTTTTCCTGGAACGAAACCGTGGATCGGCTGCGCCGCTGCCTTAACAACTTTGTCATCACCGGGCCGAAGACCACGATCCCCTATTATCTCAAGCTGGTTCAGGATCCGGATTTCAAGAAAGGCGATTTCGACACCTCCTTCATTGAGACCCATTCGCACCTGATCAATTACGATGATCAGGCCAGCGAAGGGAGCAAGCTTGCCCACCTGATCGCGGAAATTCACTACAAACGGGAAAATCCCTACGCTATTTAAGGGAAAAGGCGCAAGGCCCTTATCGCCTTTTCCTTGTGCCTTTATCATTCTTTAAAACACAGGAGTCGTCATGAATCGCATTGTGCAAGGGATGGGTATCGCCGAGGTGCTGAAGACAGTTCGAGGCGCAAACGGATACTATGTTACCAATACCGCCCGGGATTTATCGCAGTCGGATTACAAGAACAGGATTCTGCTGCATACGGATCTGCTGGCCGCGCCTTCCCGTGAGGAGGCGGGCTATTTCTCCCTGGAGATTACCGGCGGCGCTTCGGTGCATGTCGATATCCTCCGCAAGCAGGTGGATCCTTTTCTCAAGCTGGAACTGTTGCGGGAAAAGATGCCCCAGACCATGTTTCAAACCTTGTGTCGCGGCGTTAATCTTTTCGGATATCGGCCCTACCCGCAGAATGTCATCCGTTTTGTGGTGAAGGAATTCGCCAAGTACGTTGATGTCTGGCGGGTTTTCGACTTTTTGAACCATGTCCCCAACATGCAGGCGGTTTTTGAAGAGGTGCAGGCCGCCGGCAAGATTCTTGAGCCCAGCGTCTGTTTCTCCACCGGGCCTGAGCATACCAACGAATACTATGTGCAAAAGGTTGCCGACATTCTGGCGGTGACCGGTCAGGATATCGTCCTCTGTATCAAGAATCATGGCGGCCTTGGTTCGCCCAAGCGAATCGGCGACCTGGTCGATGCGATCCTGCAAAAATATCCCGGGATGGTCATCCATTATCATGGCCATAACACCGATGGCAACGATATCGGCCGGATTGTCGCTGCGGTCATGGCCGGAGCCAAGATCGTCGATGCCTCGGATCACGCTTTTACCGGCTATTACGGCCCGCCGCCCATCCTGACCGTGATCCAGACCCTCAAGGAGTATGGCCGCCAGGCTGTGGGCCTCAATGAGGCCGCAGTTATGGAGACCTCCGAGGTTCTCCGCCCCGAGCGCAAGTACTACGAATATTTCGAGTCCCAGTTCAAGGGCTTCGATCCCACGGTGCAGATTCACAAGCTGCCTGGCGGCGCCATGGGCAGCAGCTTCGAGCAGGCGGTCAAAGGCGGCTTCCTGGAGAAGATGCCCGAGATTCTCCACGAGGAGCTGCCCAAGGTACAGGTGGAACTGGGCAATTACTGGAGCGTGACTCCGGGCTCCCAGATTTTGTGGACTACGGCGGTGAGCAATGTCCAGGGTGGCGAACGTTATGGTAACTGTTCCGGCGACCTGAAGAACCTTTTGCTTGGCAAATACGGGCCGTTTCCTTTCTATCAGCCGCCGGACTGGATCTATGAAAAGGCCTTTGGCCCGGACTGGCGCACGGTGCTGGCCCAGGAAGGCGGCACGGATCTTATCGAGGATATTGATCTGGACAAGGAGCGCAAGACCCTGGCCGACAAGCTTGGCTACGCGCCCACCGAGCAGCAGTTGGTCACCTATCTCCAGCATCCCAATGACGCAGTGAATTTTTTCCGCTTCGAGGAGAAGTTTGGCAAGGTCTATGTGCTGCCGCCGAGCATTCTTTTCCGGCGGGGTGGTTTCAGGTTGGGAGAAACCCTTACCTTTAAAGACCATGCCGGCAAGGAGCACGTTATCGAGATGGGCCCCATGCAGGAGAGCGAGGATGGGGCCGAAACCAACGTCTACCTCAATATCGATCATCATCAGCGGCACTTTGTCTTTGAAAACGCGGTGGCCGAGGCTGGCGAGGCAAAGGCGATCAAGCTGAGCAAGAAGGAGATCGAGGATCTGGCCAAGGCCGGGGATGTCCGGACGCCTTTTACCGCCAATATCTGTGAGATCTCCGTCAAGGAAGGGCAGGAAGTCAAGGCCGGAGAGAAGCTGGTGGTTCTTGAGGCCATGAAGATGCAAACCCCGGTGAACAGCGAGGTGGACGGGGTGGTGGCCAGGATTGTCGCCAAGGTGGGTGACGCGGTGCAGGCAGGGGATGAACTGGTGAAGGTTACGCCAGTGGCATGATCACCAGACGCCGGTTGCTCAAGACGTTTTGTGTGCTGCCTCTTGTTGTCTGCCTGCCAGGCTTTGGCAAGGCCGCCAATATCGTTGAGTTTTCGAAATTGAAAGGCCTGTACGCCCAGCGTTTAAAGAAGATTCTCGCCGCTGGCGAATTGCCCTATATCGACATAGAGAGCTCATGCAACTCCACGAATCTGGATCTTGATTCTCTGGCAAAGAGCATGGATCGCCATAACATCGGGCTAATGGCGCTTTCTGCGGATATCGGCAAGGGCCAGTTCAAGAAGGGGGTGCGTTTTGACCGCTTGTCGGAACAGTTGCTTGCCAGTTATCCAGACCGCTTTATCCCTGTAGGTAATGGCGGGCAGCCTCCAGCCCTGACCGAGGCGGCCGACGAGTTTCTCGATGCTCAGGAAGCAGCCGCCAGAACGAAACAGATCATGCTCCTGGGCGAATTTGAATTTCGTCACTATCCTTCGCCCAGACAGGTAAAACGTAATGAGCTGGAGCGTGATGTCCATATCCCGCTTGATGGGCCAACCGGACATCGTGTCTTCAGCCTGAGCGAAAAAACAGGCATCCCGTTTCAGATTCATTATGAAGTGGAAGACGACCTGCTGGCGCCGCTTGAAAACATGTTGACCCAGTATCCGCAGGCCAAGGTGATCTGGTGCCACCTGGCCCAGATCCGCTATCTTGAACGTGCCTCCCGCTATACGCCCACCTATGTTGACACCTTGCTCAAGCGTTTTCCTAACCTGTATTTCGATACCGCCTTTGGCGATTCAGGTTCGATCTATCCTCTAAGCAACCAACGGCATGCGCGGGTATGGGCAAACGATGGCAGCCTCAAGGCTGAATGGCTCGACCTTATTGTCGCCTCTCCGCAGCGTTTCTTATCGGCCCTGGATCTGGGTGGAGACCGTCTTTACCGGATTTCCGAATACGACGAGAAGCACCGGGCATTCTTGCAGCAGTTACCGCCTGAAACTCGGCATCAGGTGGCATACCGCAGCGCCTGGTCATTATTGTTTGGCGAAGAGTTTCCCTAAAGTGGGTTGTAAGCCTTGATGAAGATCTCAGGCGCCAAAGGTTAGACGATTGAAACCTCCCTGGGCAAACCAGGGGCGGGTGGCCTCGATGCCGTCAAGTTCGAGAATCAACACCTCAAGGATAAGATAGACTCTGGTGTCTTTGCGCACGCAGGCGGTGAGGGTGTCGCCGTGGTGGCCCAGGGCGGCATGGAGATGGATGCGCGGCTCTGTTTCATCCCAGAAGATGCTGCCGCTGCCCAGGGTTTCCCGGGCGCCGTCTATCTGCGCCCAGACCGGTTCCGGCGGCATGACCGGCTCCCTGGGGCCAGTAACCACCCCGGCCTGGCGCAGGCCGCCCAAGACGTGAAACCAGGCGCAGCGAATATTTTCTTTGATGATGAGCTGGCGCAGGCCATCGAGAAAGTCGTCCCCTTCATCAAAACGTACGCTGAAGACCCGTTTGATCGAGCCGGTGCGGTATTCCATATGCGCCTTTTATGCCTCGCTGGAGGGGTGAATTGGAGTAAATCCACGAAACGTAACTATTCAGCAGTGCCGCAGATGCTAGGAAGAGGTCTGCGAAGTGTGCTATTGCACATGAGCAGGCCGATGACAAAGCAGATGTGGTGCTGCTGGATAGTTACGTCTCGCTAAACTGCTGCCGCTCCATGGCGGCGTGCAATTGCCGGAACATCTCCCGGCGATGCACCGGCTTGCGGGTGGCGGCATAGCGCAGGGCTGATTTTTTGAGGGCATTGTGATCCAGGGCCGGAAACCTGCGACAGGCCACAGCAATGGTCTCAGACTGCCAGCTTTCCGTGAGATGTTCCTGGTTGCGCTGGGCTTCCTCCCGCGCCAGGATCACTTCGCTGATAATGTCTTCCCGCAGCCGTTCCAGTTCGTGGAATTCTCCGGCCTGCTTCAGGTGTGAACCCTTGCGTTCGGTCAGGAAGGCCAAAACCGCATCGACCCCTTTCTCCCGCAGGATACTGGCGATGAATTTAATCTGCCTTTTGAGCGCCCCGCCTTTGAGGTCGCGGGAGTTGTGCAGTTCTGCCTTTAACAGCTCATCGGCGGGCAGTTTCTTGAGGTGCGCCGGGGAGAGGGCCATCAGCTCCTTGGCGATCTCTTCAATATTCTTGGCCTGCCGTTTTTTTTCGGAGCGGCTCACATAGATTTCCTGCGGGTCGTCATCTCTGCTGCTTGATTTTTTAGTTGCCATGTAACTTCCCGCTAAAGTAGTATCTCGCGTAACTGTCCAGCAGCACCACATCTGCTTTGTCATCGGCTTGCTCATGTGCAATAGCACACTTCGCAGGCCTCTGGAGTTTATGCCCCTCCGGGGTGCGCATCTGCGGCACTGCTGAACAGTTACACATTTGCACATCTTTTGCATTTGTCAATTGTCTTGGAACAGTAGCATTACCCGCAACTTATTTAAACAAAAAAGGGGTTCACCATGCATTCCCAATCCTTTACCGTTACCCAACCCACCCGGATTCGTTTCGGGGTGGATGCGATCAACGACCTTCCCGCCCTGGTAAAAGAGCTTGGCGGCAGCAAGGTTTTCCTGGTGGTCGATCCGGGCCTTGTCAAAGCAGGGCTGGTGGAGCGGATCACCGCGCCCTTGACAGAGGCCAAGATTGCCTTTGAGCTCTACGATCAGGTTGATCCAGAACCAGGGCTGAAACTGGCTGACAACGGCGCCAAGCTGGCCAAAAAAGCCAAGTGCGACTGTGTGGTCGGCGCGGGCGGCGGCTCGGCCATGGATGTGGCCAAGGCGGTCAGCATCCTGCTTACCAACGGCGGCAAGGCCGAGGATTATCTGGGCCTGGGCAAGATTAAAAAGCCAGGGGTGCCGAAGATCATGATCCCAACCAGCGCCGGAACCGGGGCCGAGGTCACCTTTACCGCCGTGTTTATCAATGAAAAGACCAAATCCAAGGGCGGGATGAACGGCGATCCCCTGTACCCGGAGGCCGCCATTCTCGATCCGGCCCTGACCGTCTCCTTGCCCCCGCATATTACCGCGACCACCGGGGTAGACGCCCTGACCCATGCCCTGGAGGCCTTTGTTTCCACCCAAGCCCATGCCATCTCCGACATGTATGCCCTGGAGGCCATTGACTTGATCAGCTCCAACCTGACCAAGGCCTATGCCCATGGCGGTAACCTGGAGGCCCGTTCTAATATGCTCCTGGGCAGTCTCCTCGCTGGCAAGGCCCTGGCCACGGCCGGGGTTGGCCTGGTACACGCCATGGCCTATCCCCTGGGCGGCATGTTCGGCATCCCGCACGGGCTGGCCAACGCGGTGCTGCTCCCCTATGTGATGGCCTACAACCTGATCGGCAATCCCGGCAGGTTCGCCCTCTTGGCCGAGGTGATGGGCGCCAAGGTTGATGGCCTGCCCGAGCGCGAGGCGGCCGAGGCCGGGGTAGAATATGTTTACCGGCTGAATCAGGATCTCGGCATCCCGGCAAGCCTTGCCGAGCTGAAGATTCCGGCCAAGAAGATCCCCGAGATGGCCAGAATCGCCCTAACCGTGACCAGGCCGGTGGAAAATAATCCCCGCCAGCCCACCCTGGAGGAGGTAATCAGGGTATATGAAACGGCCATGGAAGGATGGGGCTGAAAGATAGTGCATAGTGCTGAGTGCGGAGTGCAGAGTGCATAGTGCAGAGTGCATAGTGCAGAGTGCTGAGTGCTGAGTGCATAGTGCAGAGTGCTGAGTGCAGAGTGCTTAGTGAATATTCCACCTAACGGTCGGCGTGTCCACTCTGTCCACTACGTCCACACTGTCCACCATGTCCACACTGAAAAACTAAAAGGAGCAATATATGCCCGGTTTTGAGATATTTGGCGAAGAAGAAAAAAAAGAAATCCTGGAGGTGCTGGAGACCGGGGTGTTGTTTCGCTACGAGTTCCCCAACGAGCGCAAGGGGGTGTATAAGGTTCGCACCTTTGAGGAGAAGTTTGCCGCCTATTGCGGGGTGAGGCATGGTCAGGCCGTCACCTCCGGCACGGCGGCGCTGAAAGTTGCCATGGCCGCTCTGGGCATAGGGCCAGGAGACGAGGTCATCACCCAGGGCTTCACCTTTGTCGCCACCTGGGAGGCGATTTTGGATATTGGGGCTATCGCGGTTTTTGCCGAGGTGGATGAAACCCTTAATCTGGATCCGGCTGAGCTGGAAAAGAAGATCACGGCCAAAACCCGGCTGATTATCCCGGTGCACATGATGGGCGCCGCCGCCCGCATCGAGGAGATCAAGGTCATTGCCGACCGGCACGGGATCCCGGTTTTGGAAGATACGGCCCAGGCGGCCGGGGCCAGCTTGCACGGCAGGCGTCTCGGCTCCTTCGGCGTTTGCGGCACCTTCTCCTTTGACCCGGTCAAGACCATGACCACCGGCGAGGGCGGGATGATCGTCACCAATGATGAAAAACTTATGCGGGACATGAGCGAGTATCACGACCACGGCCATGACCATGCGGTCAACCCTGGAGGCAGGGGCGGCGAGGGCCGCAGCTTCATCGGATTCAACTATCGGATGATGGAGTTGCAGGGCGCTATCGGCCTGGCGCAACTGGCCAAGCTCGACGGCATTGTTGCGGCCCAGCAGGAGAACAAAAAGGCCATGAAAGCCTTGGTTGCCAAGCTGCCAGGGGTAAGCTTCCGGACTATTCTTGACGAGCAGGGCGACAATGCCTCCTTCCTTGCCTTTTTTCTGCCGGATAAAGAACAGGCCCAGACGGTGAAAAAGGCCCTGGCTGAAAACGGGGCCGGGGCCATCTCTTTTGCCGAAAACACCTGGCATTATTATCCCAAGTGGGAGCATCTGCTGGCCGGAGCCACCCTGGCCAGATCAGGCTGGCCGTTTGTGGAGCCGGGCGGGAAAAAACGGGTGGTGTACGATGCTCAGGTTCTGCCAAAGTCAGCGGCCATCATGGATCGGCTGCTTGTTTATCCGGTGCCCATCAAGCTTTCTGACGAGCGGCTGGGGCAGATCGCGGCTGCGGTTGACAAGGCGGTGGCCGCTCTGTCCTGAATTCTTTTTTTGTCTGTCGCAAAGCCTGCGCCAAAAAAAACGCCGCTAAGGCGACAAGGATATTTGCCATGAACAACCCTGAGAATAAACCTGGCTATTTTGGACAATGGGGCGGCGCCTACATCCCGGAAGTGCTGTATGAAACCTTCCGGGAACTGAAAGAGGTCTACGCCAAGGCCAAGACAGACCCGGCCTTCTGGCAGGAGTACCTCGCCCTCATGAGCTCCTACTCCTGCCGCCCCACCCCTCTC
>Ga0208863_1000543_pt1 | contig 34005 bp, 31 predicted proteins | sample RifOxyD3_FD_184040 | JGI IMG/M metagenome (GOLD analysis project Ga0208863, IMG submission 184040) | Soil microbial communities from Rifle, Colorado - Rifle Oxygen_injection D3 (SPAdes) | ecosystem: Environmental > Terrestrial > Deep subsurface > Rock core/Sediment | place: Rifle, Colorado...
TCGGTGCCCGGCGCATAGATATCTTTCCGGTTGATCAGGATTTCCCCTTCCACCCGGCTGTGGGGGATGGTGTCGTTCATCCGGTTCAGGCATCTGAGAAAGGTGGATTTGCCGCAGCCGGATGGCCCGATCAGGGCCGTGACCTGTTGGGCCGGAATCAGCAGGGAGATGCCAAAAAGCGCCTGGGTGAGTCCATAGAAAAAACTAACCTGGTCAGTGGTGATGACCATCTTCTGATCTTGGGGATATATAGATTGTTCTACCATCGAAATTTTTTCCTGAAATGGGTTCTAATAAGGATCGCGCCAAGGCTTAAGCCCAAGACCAGCAGGAGGAGAATCAGGGCGGTGCCGTATTGCATGTGTCTGATCCGCTCCGCCTCCGGATGCTGGGTGGCCAGAATATAAAGATGGTAGGGCAGGGCCATGACCTGATCAAAAACAGATTTGGGCAGCCTGGGGAGATAAAAGGCAGCCACCGTAAGGAGGATGGGGGCGGTTTCTCCGGCGGCCCGGCCGATGCCCAGGATCGAGCCGGTAATCATCCCGGACATGGAATAAGGCAGGATGTTGGTGCGGATCATCTCCCACTTGGTGGCGCCCAGCGCCAGGCTGGCGTCACGGAAGCCCTTGGGTACGGCGCGCAGCGATTCCTCGCTGGCTACGATAATGGTGGGCAGAATCATACAGGCCAGGGTCAGACTGCCCGCCAGGATGGAGGGGCCAAAGCCGCAGAAGAGCACAAAAATACCCAGGCCGAACAGGCCAAAGACGATGGAGGGAACCCCGGCCAGGGTGACAATGGCCAGGCGGATCAGGGTGTTGAACCGGCCCTGATCCGCATATTCGGCAAGATAGATCGCCCCGCCAATGCCAAGAGGCAGGGAAACCGCGATGGTGCCTACCACCAGATAGAGGGTGCCGACAATGGCCGGCAAGATGCCGCCCGCTGCCCCGCTTCTTCGGGGAAAGTTGCTGACGAACTGCCAGTTGAGGGCCGAGGCCCCGTTTCTGATGATATCGAAGAGGATATAGCCGATTACCAGGACAATGGCATAGGTGATGAGCCGCAGGAAAAGGAGGATGAATTTGTCGGTGATTTTCATTTCATCATGCCGTATTTCTTCAGCACCCGCTGGGCGACGATGTTGAGGGCAAAGGTGATGATGAGCAGGATGATCCCTATCCAGAAAAGCGCTTGATAATGGACGCTGCCAAAGGGAACCTCACCCATCTCCGCAGCGATGGTGGCGGTCATGGTTCGCACCGAGGCCAGGGGGGAGAAGGTGAGTACCGCCGAATTGCCAGTGACCATCAGCACGGCCATGGTTTCCCCGATAACCCTGCCGATCCCGAGCATCACCGCCGCCACGATCCCTGGCAGGGCCGCAGGCAAGGTAACCCGGAAGATGGTCTGCAGGTGGCTGGCGCCCAGGGCCAGAGAGGCGTTTTTCAGGGAATAGGGCACGCTGACCAGGGCATCCTCCGAGAGGGAGATAATGGTGGGGATAGCCATGAGCGAGAGGAGCAGGGCGCCGGTCAGGGCGGTGAGACCGGTGCTGAGGCCGAAAGCTGCCTTGATAAGGGGAGCCACCACCAGCAGGCCGAAAAAACCCAGAACCACGGAGGGGATGCTGGCCAGGATTTCAATGAAGGGCTTGAGAAACTCCCGTTCACCGGGCCGGGCTATTTCTGCGATGTAGATGGCCACCAGCACGGAGATGGGCACCGTGACCAGCATAGCCAGGGCGGTTACCAGGGCGGAGCCGGAAAGCAGGGGGCCAAGGCCAAAATGTTCCGCTTGAAAGGAGACGGGGATCCACTGGCTGTCCAGCAGCTTGTCCAGGCCGGGGTTAAGGACAAACGGCCCGGCCTCCTTGAACAGGAAGAGAAAGATCAGGCAGACGACAAGGACGCTGGTCGAGGCGGCAGCCATCAACAGCAGCCGCATCAGCTTATCGGTTATGAACGTCTTACGAGACCGGGACATAGCCTGTATCTCTGACAATCTTCTGCCCGGCCGGACTCAGGCAGAAATCGATGAACTGTTTGGCCGTATCCTTGGGCGCCCCGTTGGTGTAGAAAAAAAGCGGCCGGGAAACTGCGTAGGCCCCGGAACGGACAGTCTCCTCGCTGGGAACAACCGGGCTGGCCTGACCGCTGGCCTGGACGCCAAGGGTTTTTACCGTGCCTTTTGCTTCGGCGGCAAAGCCCAGGCCCACATAGGCAATGGCCCCACGGTCGGCGGCCACCGCCTGCACCAGGGCGGAGGTGCCAGGCAATAAACGGGCGGAGGGGCTGAAATCCTCTTTGTTTAAGACATGCTCCTGAAAGAAAACAAAGGTACCGGAACTGGACTCGCGGGATAACAGGAGAATCGGGCTGTCGGGGCCGCCAACCTCCTTCCAGTTGCTCACCTTGCCCGTGTAAATCAGGCGCAGTTGGTCGATGGTCAGGCTATGCACCGGGTTTGCCGGATGCACGATCAGGACGATACCATCGCGGGCTACTGGAATTTCTACCGGGGAAACCTTGTTGTCTGCGGCAAGCTTCTGCTCTTTTTCCTTCATGCCTCTGGAGGCTGCGCAGATATCGGTGGTGCCGTTGATCAGGGCGGCGATGCCGGTGCCGGAGCCGCCGCCGGTCACGGAGATGTCCGCCTCGGCATGGGCCTTCATGAATTCTTCCGTCCAGGAACTGACCAGGTGAACCATGGTGTCGGAACCCTTGATGGAAAGGGTCTGGACAGACGCGGCCTGCTGTGCGGGGTTAGAGTCGCAGCCGGTTATGGTTGTCAGGAGCAACAGGGCCAGGGCAATTCTTTTCATGGTCTTCTCCGTGGGTGGCGGGCGTCTTGGCTGATAAATTTTCAGGCAAGGGCAAGGTGTGGGGTGTTGGTAATTTTTTGATTTTACTGAAGCCGGACGAAACTATCCCCGCACTGCTCAAGTACCAGAAATATGAGGTGTTTGCCAGGATAAAATATGACCTCAGGCAAAGCTTGATGGACTCGTAACAACTCATTTTTTAACGCAGAGGCGCAAAGTCGCAAAGTTTTAACCCTTTTATTTCAACATATTGTCTTTGCGCCTCTGCGCCTTGGCGTTACGTTTTTTAGTTTTTACACGTCCATCAATCTTAGAAATTAGAAAGATGGATCGCTGCAGTAGAGGCGCCGGAATTTCTCCATTTCCTGTTGCAGCTCTGGCGCAAGATCGAGGTCATAACGGGCGACATATTCCGCCGCCATGCGATGGGTGTTGAAGATGGGGTAGTTGAGGGTTAAATTGGCGATGCCTTTGTCAATATACTGGCCATGCAGGGAGGGATCATAAAACAGCCGCAGCATCTCCGGGAAAACAGTATAAAATGAGTCTGAATCTTCGTTGTAAAGCAGAGAGGATTGCTGTTCGCTGAAATGCTCCGGGGAGACAATGTCCTCATAGCCGAATTTCCAGCCTGTCTGCCCCCGGTGATAGCCTTCAACCCACCAGCCATCCATGATGCTGACGTTGGGCACGCCGTTTAAGGCGGCCTTCATCCCGCTGGTGCCGCTGGCTTCCAGGGGGCGTTTGGGGCTGTTCAGCCAGGCGTGGGAACCGGCAACCATCATTTTGGCAAGGTGCATGTCGTAACCAGGGATGAAGACCAGTTTGGCCAGGCCATTACTTTTCAGGTACAGCTCCTCCTGCACCGTCAGGATGTTTCTGATCAGGTCCTTGCCTGGCTCATCCGAGGGATGGGCCTTGCCTGCATAGATAAAATTTACCGGCCAGTTGTTTTCGGTAATTATTGCCGCCAGCCGGTCAAGATCTTCAAAGATCAGATCTGCCCGTTTGTAGGTGGAAAAGCGTCTGGCAAAACCCAGGGTAAAGGTCGTATATTTAAAGGGCGCCTCCTCTTCCTTGCGATAAGAAAGGTAGTTGGGAGGGTCGATCCAGGTCGCCAGACACTGGTTGCGATGGGTGATCAGCATCTGGTTTACATAATCTGCCAATACCTTTGTATCTGTGCGCCAGGCATGTTCAAAATAGGTGCGAAACTTGTTGTTTGCGCGCAGTGATTCCACCCTGGCGAAGACACTGGGATCTTTCCGCCAGTTGTGCAGCTCGGGGAAGGTATCGTATAGTTCCGCTCTGGCCTTGCTTGTCCAGGTGAGATGATGCACCCCGTTGGTGATCGCCGTGATTTTTTTTGCATACTGCGGGAACTGCTTCTGGGTCACCTCTTTGTGGAGACGGCTGACGCTGTTGGTGGCCCGGTTAAGTTGCATGGCCATGGCCGTGAAGTTGTAAACAGAGGGGTCGTTTTCGTCCAGGGCCAGAAGATTCAGGACGCGCCTGCAGAACGGATTGATCAGTTCCTCGTACATGGAAGCGCTGAAGCGGTCGTGTCCGGCCTTGACCGGGGTATGGATGGTAAAGACCAGGCGTTTGGCGACCTCTGCTGCGGCGGCAAGGATATGGCGATCCGTCGCCTTCTTTTCGTATTGATGGCCATATTTTTTCTGGAGGAGCTGGGTGATCAGCGAGAGAACCACGCCCACGCCGTGCTGTTCGTTTAAGTGAATGGTGCGGGAGGTAAGACCCAGGGCTTCCATGACCGGGATAATGCCGGCGCCCAGGAGTCTGCGCTGGGTGGCTTTTATCTTTTCTGAGCTGCTGTTGTATAGATGCTGGGCGGCATCCTGAATCCAGTCCGGGGAGAGGGCTGTTTGGTAATCAAGGAGAATCTCTGGCACGAAGAAGTCGAGAGCCTCATTTATCTCCATTTTAAGCCATAACTGGGCGTGCGCCGAGAATCGTATTCCCTGGAGATCATAAAAAGGGATCTCAATGGTGAGCGGTTGTCCTGGGGAGTCCGGATCGTGCAGCAGATAGAGCCCCGGGGTATTTTCCGGTTCCCATTGGGAGGCCCAGGCCACCTGCCCGATTTTTGAATCGACCACCTGGGAAAAATATCCCTTCCGGTACAGCAGGGAGATCCCGACCACCGGAATCTTGCAGTCGGCAAAACTTTTCAGGGTGTCTCCGGCAAGGATGCCGAGACCGCCGCTGTAGTTGGGGATCTTGACCGGGCCATGCAGAAACAGCTGCAGAAGACGGTTGCCGGCCTCGTCTGGATGCTCGGTTATCTCAAGCTGCTGGAGTTTGTCGCGCACCGGATGAAAAACATCCAGATCAGCCCCTATTTCCATGGAGATGTAGGTGACTGATTCGCCGGTCGGTGAGGTGAGGGCCTGCCAGACCAGATCAAGAACCTGCTGGGAAACACCGAAAAAAGTGCCGAACCTGTTGCTGGAGAGCAGGTCACGAAGAAGATGCCTGTCTTTTGAGGAAAGCATCGTTCTGGCCGTGGTTGATTTTTTGGGCTTGGTATTGCTGGACGATGCTGGAGAAGATTTCATCGGTCACCGCAGGATTGGGGAAGATAAGACGAGTAATTCCTCTTGCTTGATGGATAGTCTAAGATATAAGTGTTCGCCCTGCCACGCAAGCGAATTATGCAGACAGGCCCTCAGGGCTGTTTTTTCAGGGGGGAATATTTTCGCGTTCAGAAATATTCCGCAAGGTAACAAAATATTTAAAAAAAATATTGAAATTCCACGAAAAAATATGTTATGGTCTTTCGCTTGTGTTGGATTATACGTAATTGTATAAGGGCGTGTTTTTATATAAAAACTGTTACAAGAGGTATCAGGAGGAAGGAGAGAGATGAAAAGAGGAATTTTGCAGTATGCGGCAATGGTCTGTGTTGTTTCCGTTTCCCTTTTTGCGGTTGGCTGCGCCAAGCAAAAGGTTCAGAGTGATAAGGATATCGCACCTGTCGCTGCTGCTCCCGCAGCCCCGGTCAAGGCCCCAGTCAAGGCTGATACCGGCAAGGGCATGGGCAAGGAAGAGTCTCTTGCTTCAAAATGGATTGGCGGCGACAGCGGCGCGGTTCTGGAAGGACGGACAACCGCTCCGATGCTGCCTGTTTATTTTGACTTTGACAAATCCGATATCCGGGCGGATCAGAATGATCGCGTCAAGAAGAATGGCGATCTCCTGATCGGTTCAGCAGGCGTTCGTGTCCGGGTAGAAGGCAATTGCGATGAGCGCGGTACCAACGAGTACAACATGGCCCTTGGTGAGAGGAGAGCAATCAGCGCCGTGAAGTATCTTGTCAATATGGGCGTTGCGGAAGGCCGGGTTGACACCCTCAGCTTTGGCGAGGAAAAACCCCTCAACTTTGGCCATGATGAGATGGCTTGGGCCCAGAATCGCCGTGACGACTTTGTTATCGTCAAGTAAGCTGTTGGGTTGAAATGCTGGTCATTTCAGATGACCAGAACGGCATAAGGAGCCGTAAAGAGGCTGGAATTGCGGGGGATGTTTTCTAACGGTTACCAAGCTTCTTTTCTAAGAAAATCGTCTTAATCTTGAGATGGGAGCATGTTTGTGTTCCCATCTCTTTTTTTATTTGGAGACAGGTTATGAAGATGCAATTTGTCAGGGGAGTGTTTTTTTTGTGCGTGGCCTTGTACGCCTCTGCATCGCTTGCCCTTGCGGCTCCGCCGGAACGTGGGAAGATTGCCACCATCAGCGTTCAGAAAATCCTGGGCAGTTCCAAGTCTGCGCTGGAAGCGCAAAAAGTTTTACAGGCTGAGGTAGATAAGTTTCAAGCAAAGTTCAAGGTGGAAGAGGATGCCCTTGCCGCCATGAAAAGCGAGCTTGAAAAGAAAGGTTCTGTCTGGAGCGATGAGATTCGCGTGGAAAAGGAACGTGAATATCAGAAAAAACTTCGTGACTATGGCCTGAAGACCGAGGATGCGAAACTTGAGATCCAGCAGCTTGAGAAAAAGCACATGGAGCCGATCCTGAAACAGTTGAATGATGTCATCGCTGAGATCGGCAAGAAAAATGGCTATTCTCTGATTCTCGAGAATACCATGAAAGGCCTGCGCACCAGAACGGGCTTGCTCTATGCCGATGAGGCCCTTGATATCAGCGATCAGGCTCAGAAGGAGCTTGATAATCGCCTGAAAAAATAAAGCTTAAGTTGAGCAGCTTGTCTGCTCAACTAATTTTTTAACGCAGAGGCGCAGAGGTGCAAAGTTTTAAGCCTTTTATCTCAGCATGTTATCTTTGGTGCTCTGCGTCTTGGCGTTATGTTGTTTCTTAGTTGTTACGAGTTCGTTAAGATTGAGACTCTTGTAAAAAAAGAAGGCGTTGCGGGGGCTAACCGCAACGCCTTCTTTTTTTTATAGCCTTTCTCTGCTTAGTTGCCCGCGCTCAATTCCGCCAGATGAATCTTGGCAAACTCGATGCCAGGGTCAAGGTTCAGGGCCAGTTCGAAGTAGCGGATTGATTCGGCGCTGTTTCCCAGCTTACGGTAATTGACGCCCAGATTGGCGTAATCGATGGCCGAGACCGGATTCAGTTCCACCGTCCGGCGAAAATGCCCGATGGCTGTCGCGTAATCACCCAGTTTGAAATGGCAGAAGCCCAGCAGGTTGTGAATGTCTGGCCGATCCTCGTCATATTCCGCGCCCTTTTGCAAGGAGGCAATGGCCTGCGCATACTCCTCCAGATCTTTCAGGCATTCGCCCAGATGGGAATAGATATAGGGGATATCCTCCTCTTCCGGGCCCAGGGTCAGAGCCCTTTCCAGATGGGCCACGGCCTGGGCGAGTTCGCCCTGGGCCTGCATGTTCTTGCCCAGATAGTATTCCAGAAAATAGGAGTCCGGCAGTTCGGCCTGCATTTTTTCCAGCTGGCGGAGCTGGGCCTGGGGCTCAAGAATCCGCTCGGCCACGAGTTTTGCGGCAAACAGACCCACGTTGTTGATCATGGAACGCTCCCGGAAATGGCAGCCGGGGATGATGGTGTAGATGGTCGGGATCTTGAGTTTTTCGTGCATGGTGTTGACCAGCAGTACCTCAAGGCCGAGTTTTTCTAAGGCAGCCAGGCAGCGGTCGATTTCCACCCGCATGTTAGGGTCGCTCAGCTGCGGCATCTCGTGGATGGAGATGGTACTTTCCGCCTCGGTCAGATAGCGCACCTCGTCCATGGACAGGGGCTTGGGCAGGCCGCTGGCTACATAGTTGGCCTGGGAGTTGAAGTCGCCGGCCAGCTGGGCCACCTCGGTAATCGCCCGGATCAGGGCTTTTTCCGGATCCGGGGTGGTGCCGGCGGTAAAGACGATCTCGCTTGAGGCCGGAAAGGTGGCGCGGTCGATGGCCAGCGCCCCCACCGTGGGAATGCCGGTGTTCAAGGTGAAATCGTTGAGGTACAGATCGATGCCGTTTCTGGCAAACTTGGCGATAAGCTCGCGGGCCACCGGGTCGGTGACGCTGTCTGGATCAATGGCCGGGGTGGGGAGGTGATAGTGGTTGACCAGCGAGCAGACATGCCGCTCCACCAGTTCGCAGATCCCCTGGAGAATCGCCTCTTCGTAGGTGTTGCCCGCTGACGGCCCGTTAAACTCGTTGATCGCGTAGAACCAGCTGAAGGGTACCAGCAGCATCTCGCCGCTGTTCAGGTTGGTGGCCCAGGTCCACTGAATGGGGATATCCTCGATGAGCCGCTCCAGGGTGGCGACCTCGGTTTTTTCGTCATGCACCGAGAGCAGGAGGCGGGACAGGGGCAGGAGTGGCTGGCCGGAGTTTTTGAGATTGGCGTAGGTGTCGGTGATGAAGTTTTCTTCATTTTTCTTGAAGGCGAAAAAACTGAAACGCTCGGCCAGTTCCATGCAGGCGCTGGCCTGGGACTGTTCCGGGGTGCAGCCCTTGCCCATCTGCTTCTTGTTGCCGATCATCGCCAGGGCATCCTTGCCGCAGAGGCTGAAATAAACCGGGATGTCCAGGCGGCCATTGTCGATGCGGCGCACCTCCTGGAGGATATCCAGGTTCACCTCTTTAAGACGGTCTTTGAAGCGGGTTACTGTTTCAATCGGGGTGCAGACCTTGTCCTGGTCCAAGGTGTAATGTTTTAAGCAGTCTTGCGGACGGATGGGTTTCTTTTGCATGGGGACACCTGTGTTTAAAGTCGTGGGAACAAGACAACCGCCTGATTACAAGGTGGGAATTATTGCCGAATGGAAATCAGTTGTCAAGAAGAAGATCTGCCACAATGTAGGAGATTGCCGGACGATCAGCAGAGGAGGACAAGAATCCAGACCAGCGCCGCATTTGCCAGGGCGAGAAACACGGCGGCTGAGCCCAGATCCTTGGCGCGACCGGACAGGGGATGGATTTCTTCGCCGCAGCGATCCACCACCGCTTCGATGGCGCTGTTGATAATCTCGACGATCAGCACCAGGAAAAGAGCGCCGAGGAGCAGGGCTGTTTCCACCCCGGTCTTGCCCAGCCAGAGGGCAATGGGCGCCAGGATGAGGCAGAGGCCAAGTTCCTGTTGAAAGGCCTTTTCGTGCCTCAGGGCGGCGGCAAGCCCGGCCATGGACCAGCCAAAGGCATTGCGAAGGCGGGCAAGGCCTGTGCCGCTTTTTTTGCCCATGGTGCGTTCCTCCGGCAAGTTTTTAAATCCAAGGAAGGGCTCAGGGCAAGGTTTTCTTGCCCTGAGCCGTAAAAACCGTCATAATATAGCAGGGATCTTGAAAAAGTCTATATCTTGTCTTGCCTGGCGGGTGGTTTGCGATTGGTTCAGGGCTCAGGCACTACTGGCAAAAGGAGAAATTCATGGCGGGATCAATGGTGGATCATAATCTGTGTATCGGTTGCGGGGTATGCGCTGAGTTGTGCCCGGCGGTTTTTGAATTGCGGGAGGATAAATCATGGGTGATCGGCCCGGATCAATGCCATACCTGTGATTGCGAAGAGGCCGCAGCCTCATGCCCGGTCGGCGCTATTACAATCAGGTAGTTTTTTTTCTGCCTGCTGGCCGACGCTGGTTATTGATCTAAGGTATCCCGCACCTTCTGCAAAAGTTCATGGGGCGAGAGGGGCTTGCTTAACAGGGGCGTTGAATCTCCCAGGGCAGTCTTTTCGTGGATTGTGTCCGGCGCATAGCCGCTCATGAAGATCGTCTTTATCCCTGGCCGGAGCCGGTTGATGGCTTCATAAGCCTCCTGGCCGTCCATTTTTGGCATGATGATGTCGAACAGAAGCAGCTCGATGTCGGCTTGGTTTTCCTTGAATTTCCGCACCGCCTCTTCACCGTCTGCTGCCTCGATCACCGTGTAGCCAAATCTGGTCAGGGTTGTCCTGGCCAGATTGCGCAACAGGGTATCGTCCTCGGCCAGCAGGATGGTCTCTGTGCCGTGGGCCGGGGATTTTTCCTCCTCCGGGCTTTCCTCTTCCCGTATATCCGCAACGATCAGCGGCAGATAAAGCCGGAAGGTGGCGCCACGCTCCGGTTCGCTGTAAACATTGATGTAGCCCTCGTGCTGCTTGATGATTCCATAGGCCACGGCCAGCCCCAGCCCGGTGCCCTTGCCCACGCTCTTGGTAGTAAAGAACGGCTCAAATATCCGGGTACGGGTTTCCTCATTCATGCCGCAGCCGCTGTCAGTGACAGTGAGCAGCGCATAGGGGCCTGTCTGGCCAAAACCATGGGCGGAAATGAAATCCTGATACAGGACAGTCTGTTGAGCCGTGATTTTGAAGACCCCCCCCTTGGGCATCGCGTCCCGGGAGTTGGTGGCGAAGTTCATCAGCACCTGTTCGAGTTGATGGCTGTCGGCAAGAATCATGAGCGGCTGGTCTGAGAGCCGGGTTTCACAGGTGATGTCTTCGCCAATCACCCGAATGATGAATTTCTCCACCGTTTTTATGATTTCGTTCAGGTCTACAGGCTTGCGCTCGCTGATCTGCTTGCGGCTGAACAGCAGGAGATCCTTGGTGAGACGGGCGGCCCGGTCTGCTGCTTCCAGCATGGCCAGGATGTTCGAGCGTTGCGGGGCTTGCTGTTCCATGCTCATCAGGGCCAGCTGGCCGTAACCGATGATGGCCATGAGGATGTTGTTGAAGTCGTGGGCCACCCCTCCGGCCAGGGTGCCGATGGATTCCATCTTTACGGCATGGCGCCACTGATTCTCGAGATTATGATGTTCATTGATGTCCAGACTGGAGCCAATATAGCCCGCGAAGGCGCCGTCGGCATCGTAACGCGGCTGGGCCTGGGCGAAAAGCCAGCGGTATTCGCCGTCATATCGACGCAGCCGGTATTCCCTGGAGAAGGACTGCCGGGCCTCGAAGGCCTTGTTGAAGTTTTGCAGGCAATGCGCCAGATTATCGGGATGCACTCCGGCGGTCCAGCCGTTGCCAAGCTCCTCGGCCAGGGTGCGGCCGGTGAAAGCCAGCCAGGGATCATTGAACCAGATGAGCTTCTTGTCGAGGTCGGACATCCAGATCAGGGCCGGAGAGGTGTTGGCAACGGTGGCAAAGAGCTGCTGCGATTCGCGCAAGGCTGCCTCGGCTTTGCGGCGGCTCTCTTCCTGTTCGGAGAATTCCAGGGAGAAGGAGAGGTCTCGAGCCAGTTCGTCAAGCAGCCTGACTTCGTCAGTGGTGAAGAAATTGGCCTTATCGGCATAGAAGTTGATGGCCCCAAGAACCTCGCCAAAAACAATCAGCGGGAAGGCCGCTGAAGAGCGATAGCCGAGATCAAGGGCCTTGTCCCGCCAGGGCGTCATGTGCTCATCATGTTCGATATCGTTGGTGATGCTGTGCCTGCCTTTCCGTATCGCTGACCCTGTTGGCCCCTGGCCAAAGGAGGAGTTGTCTGCATTGATGCGGAGCTGATTAAGAGCATCGTCATCCAGCCCGGCGCTGGCTATGGGGATGACCTTCCCGGTGGCCTTGTCTGTCAGGCCGATCCAGGCCAGACGAAAACCACCGTCTTCTACGGCAATGCGGCAGGCTTCCTGAAACAGCTCCTGCGGTTCGCGTAACCGGACGATGGTCTGATTGATGCTGCTCAACACCGCATAGACCCGGTTCAGCTTCTTGAGTTCTGCCGCAGACTTGAAGCGTTCCCGGAAGAAGGCCACGCGCTGGCGTTGCCAGACAAGAACCATGATTGCCCCGACCCCGAAGAGCAGGGCCAGAATAAACCCGCCCATGAGCCACAGATGTTCCTGGAGCGGTGCGTAGGCGTCCGAGATATCCATCTTACTCACTAGAAACCAGGGCGAATCCGGGATCGGCCGCAGGTCGGTAATTACTGATTTGCGGCGATAGTCACGACCGGTAAAGGCTCCGCTCCGGCCCAGCACGGCCTGGGCGGCGGGCAGATCGGTTCGGCTCAACGGGAAGCGCAGATCAAGGGCTGTATTTTCCCTGAATCTGAGTTCGTTTAAAAAGACAACCTCCTGGCCCTCCCGGCGAACCAGGAGAGTCTCCCCGGATCGGCTGGGGAGGGGCCAGCGTTGGAGAAAGGGATAGAGATACTGCTTCGGATCGATGCGCAGGCAAAGCAGGCCCAGGGGCTGGTTGCCGTTTTGCCGATCGAGGATTGGCGCCAATACCGTAAGATAGATCTTGCCATTATATTCGCTGCGATAAAAATCCTGGATGGTCATCTGGCCTGAGTTGAGAACCTCTGGCAGGCGCTTTATGATAACCGCCGAGACAGGCGTTAAATCGGCGGACGCCGACAGGCGGATTATCCCCTTGCTGTCGAGCAGGCGGATCTGATCATACTGGGCGTGGGCCTGAAGTTTTTTCAGCCATTCCTGAAGCTCTTGGCTGTTGCCCGTGTCCTCGGGGTTTTTCAGGTGGCGGCGGACAAGGGCGGTAAAGGAGGTGTTGCCAGACAGGAGCAGGGCATCTTCCTTCCGCTCCCGGCGATATTCTGCCAGCTGGTTTGCCTTCAGCTCGGCGATGGCCAGAAGCTGGTTGTTCATTTCAGCCCGCTGGTTGTGTTCGTAGTTCCGGTAGGCGGAAAGGCCGGTAATAATGATGCCTGCCGCCAGGAGGGAAAAGAGCAGCGCCATTTTAAGGCCGGTGTGCGGGGGCGATTCGGCTTGCAGGCGGGACAGCCAGGCAGGCGACAGGACAAGGGCGAACAGCCCGCCTCCTAAAAAGATGAAAGCTATGCAGGTCAGGGCCGCAGGCGGAATGTAGGAACTGCCGTAGAGTAAGGGCGCGTCAAAGACATAGGCCAGGACAAAGACGAAACCGCCCAGGGTTAGAAGTCCGGCGAGCAAACCCGCCAGCGTGATCAGTCGGGGATGTTTTCCAGACGAGCAGAGAAAAGAGAGAGAGGCGAGCAGAAAGCAGAGGGCTGTGGCTGGAGAGATATGACCGATGGGTATTTCTCCGGCAGGATGAATGATTGCTATGCCGAGGTGTTCTGTCTCCAGATATATGCCCTGGATGGAGAGGATGAAGAGTAGAGTGACCACGCCTCCTGCCAGGACGATGAGCAGGCCTGTCCAAGATGCTCCGCGATACGGAGAGCAGGAACGGTGAAAGAGCGCTGCAGCGTAAAGCATGAACAGGATAGCCGTGCTAGGCGCCATAGGAATGGTGCCGGAGCCTGAGCTGGAGAGAAAAGGCAGGCCAAGAACCCAGCCAAGAAGAGTGATCCCGCCGACGAGGCCCACAAATCCGGCGCAGAGGCGGATCGGGCGCTGAAAGGGAATCTGGGTTTGAGTGCTGGGCTGAATGGACGATATTTTCATATCATCACGATGGCACAAGGGTGTGACTGTGTCAACCTGTATTGGGAAATTATTTCGTAACGGTCAGGGAGGAAATCAGGAGGAAGGCGCCGCTGTTTCCGCCAGTTTATCGCTGCCGCCCGCACATCTTCTGCCAGTTGCTTAAGACCAGCGAGCAAAGAGCGGTAAGGGCGCCAAAGGAGGAAACGCTTAAAATCAGGGGCAGGCCCTGGGTATGCAGCAGGTCGGAGAAGAAAACCTTGCCGCCGCCAATGAAGGCGATGATGATGCCGGTTGCCGCGATCTCCTTTGTTTTGCGGATCATTGTGCCCCAGACAATAAGGAACGCCGCGCCGATATTGATCAGGATGGACTTGCCGCAGGCCAGACTAGAGGGCGAAAAGCTGTAGCTGTCGCAGAGGCTGGTCAGGGCGAGGGCGGTGAGAAAATACAGGGACAGGAGACCGCAGGCCAGAAAGGTTAGAGCTGCGTAATCATTGGGGTCAATATGGAGAAAAAAGCCGTTTTTGGGCGGAGGATTGCGCCGACACCAGAAATAGACGCCCAGACCGGTGATGCTCGCGCTTAGAGCGGCAAGCCAGTTGACCGGGCCGCTGGGCGAGGGCCCAAGATAGACCCCGGAGATGAGGCCGCTCATCAGGGCGAGAAAGGCGAGAAATACGGCCAGCAGCCTCATGTTGCCGCTGCCCAGGCGTTGGGACAGGGCCAGGAAGGCGACAAAGATCAGAGGCAGAAAGATCTGCGCGGTGGGAAGATTGCCAACCAGAAAGGGAACGGAAAAGAAGAGCAGCAAGGCCGCCGCCACGCCCAAGGAAACAAAGCCGGCCATGTTTTTCCCTGGCCCCTGTTTTTTTATTTTATGCCAGATGACACCAAGAAAGAGCAGGGCGAAGACCCAGGCCACGACTCCCATGAAAAGCGGATTTTTCCCCCAGGTTACCAGCACCACGTTGCCGCCCAGCAGGAGGAGCGAGGCTCCGGCCAGCGGCAGGAGGTGGTCGAAGGCGTCAAGCTGAGTGTTCTTAAGAATCCGGCGGCTGGTGATCCCTGAGAAAAGAAAGACGAAACAGAGTAGCAAGGGCAGGAACCAGAAGGCGAAAACCGCAGGTGGCAGGGAGGAAACGGCTGTTCCGCTTTCGTTATTTTTGATGGCGTGGCTGAGTTTGAAGCCCCAGATGGAAAAAAGAAAGAAGACCGTAAACAGCACCGGCCAGCGCAGATTTGTGCTGAGCGCCCGCTCAGCGGCCTTGATGGCGGCAAGGCCGCCCATCAGAAGAATGAGCGCCGCCGCCGGAAAGGCGATGTTGGGGAAATCCAGGATGAAAATTACCAGGACTGCGCCCATGACCGCCAGCCAGAGAAGCACCAGCGCCCTGTAGCGTAAGGCGACCGACACGGCGGCGGCAGAAGCGGCGATGAGCAGGCTTGATCCCAGCCAGAGCGGCAGGACGCTGAAATGAAAGCGGCTTTCGGCGATGATGGAAAAAAGGAGCAGCAGACCGCAGCTGCTGAAGACCGGAGCAAGGCGACGGGACGAGGCATATTGCCACCAGCCGCAGCAGAGAAGAATCGCCACATAGCTTAAGCCAAGAATTGTCCCCAGATTCGGGCTGACCCAGGCATTATCCGTGACCGTCCGCAGCAGCAGGGCCACCACCAGCATGAAACAGACGGCGGCGAGGCGGGGGAGGACGGCGTTTCTTCCCAGCCAGGTCCAGAGGCCTTCTTCGTTAGGCAGGAGGATGGTACTCTCCAGAGAAGGCAAGCTGCTCTCCCTGTGGCCATGAGCATCCGGCAGTTTTGGCGCCTCCAGCGCTTCCAGTCTTTTGGCCAGATCGTCCATTCGGGAGCGGAGCCTGGCGATTTCCAGACTGAGATGATGATCGGCGCCCTGCCCCTCATTTTTTGTCATGCCCTGCTCCCCGGCGCTGGTGATGGCCCTTATATCGTAAGCGATCACAGGGCACGACATCTGCTTTGTTATCGGCCTGTTCGCATACTGTTTGTATAGCTCTCAGGCCTCTGTCGCGCATCTGCCGCACCCTGTAATCGCTTATACTGTGATCAGTTCCCTTCTGTTTTATGGTACTCTCAGACAGGAAAGGTGTCAGAATAATTACTTGCATTCTTGAGGAAACGCAAGTAGTTGTAAACCAGCAATACCACTTTGTAGTAGAGAAAATCTATCAAGCGTGAAATTATGTGTCAATCTGTTTTATCCTCTTTTCTGCTGTCCTTGCCGCCCGAGGAGATTTTGCGGCAAGGCAACCTGCCGATCAGGGCCGGACCACATTGGCCCCGGTCAGATCCATCTGCAATGGAGAAGAAAATGAACAGAACACGAAGCCGTGGGGGATATGAATGAAAAATCATGTATTGCGGCCATTATGGGTGGCGATCCTGTTGGTGCTCGTCATTCTTGTTGCCAGAAAGATTTATGTCCCGAAAGATTTCGGGATCAACGGACGAAACTACACCTTCGGTTTCTACCGCAAGGCAAACATTGACGACTGGAAGGCGGTCAAGGCTAAATACAATGGTCGCGAGTTCTGCAAGGATTGCCACGAAGAGAACTTCAAGACAAATGAGTTGTCCAAACATCGCGGGATCCAGTGCGAAAACTGTCATGGCCCGGCAGGCGACCATCCCGACAATCCGGCCAAGCTGGAAATAGACCGCTCGCGCGAGCTCTGCCTCCGCTGTCACGCCAGGCTGAAGTATCCCAACAACCGGCGTTCCGAGCTGCCCGGCATTGATCCACAGAAACATAACCCGGATTCGGCCTGTGTTAATTGTCACAAGCCTCATAAACCGGATCTGGAGGGTTAACCCATGAAATTTTCCCGACGTAATTTCCTGCAAAAGAGTATTTACGGGGCGCTGGCCGCCACCTTGCCCTTAACGGCTTTCAAGATGCTGGCGCCTGGCGAGGCTGCGGCCACACTCAAGGAAAGCAACCTTAGATGGGCCTTTCTGGTGGATACCAGAAAATGCGTGGGCTGCGGTCTCTGTGTCAAGGCCTGCAAAAATGAAAACGAGATCCCCTACGACACTCCGGTGACCAGAACCTGGGTGGAAAGATATGTGGTCACCAAAGACGGCAAGACCAGGATTGATTCTCCCAACGGCGCTCGGGACGGCTTCACCTCGCCTGAAATGCTTGGCGAAAAGATTGAGGAAAAAGAGATCACCAAGGCCTTCTTTGTGCCCAAGCTGTGCAACCATTGCGCCACCCCCGCCTGCGTGCAGGTGTGTCCGGTGGGCGCAACCTATCAGACGCCGGACGGCGTTGTCTTGGTGGACAGAAGCTGGTGTATTGGCTGCGGTTACTGCATCATGGCCTGTCCATACGGGGTGAGGTTCTTTCATCCCGTACACAAGGTGGCTGAAAAATGTACCTTCTGCTATCACCGCATCAGCCAGGGCATGCAGGCCGCCTGTGTGCAGGCCTGTTCCTTTGGAGTCAGACAGATGGGCAACATCAAGGATCCGGATGATCCGGTGACTAAAATTATCATGACTGAAAGGGTGGGGGTTCTGAAAGACGAATACGGGACTAAACCGCATGTCTTTTATCTTGGCCTGGACGAGAGAGTGAGGTGAGAAAATGAATGATATCATAGTTCACGGTCTTGAATGGACCAGCAAGGAGATGTTCACCTACCCAAATGAGTTTATCTACTGGAGCATCCAGATCGTCATGTATCCGTACATGACCGGACTGGTGGCCGGGGCCTTTGTGCTTTCGTCCCTCTATCATGTCTTTGACCAGAAAGACCTGAAGGAGCTTGCCCGTTTTTCCCTGGTCTTTTCTCTGGCCCTGTTGCCGGTGGCGGCCATGCCGTTATTGCTCCACTTGCAGCAGCCGCTGCGCGCCATGCATCCGCTTTTCACCCCGCATTTCACCTCCGCCATCAGCGCCTTTGGCATAGTTTTTCTTACCTATGCCCTGATCGTTGTCAGTGAGGTCTGGTTTGTCTATCGGCGCCATTTTGTGGAACAGATCAACGAACTTGCCGGAGAAAAGGGCATCGGCGCCAGGATGAAAAGAAGAACCTTCAAGATCCTGACCCTGGGCGCCATGGATATTGATCCGGAATCCCTGGCTAAGGACAAGAAGGCGGTGCGCATCCTGGCGGGCATTGGCATCCCGGTGGCCTGTTTTCTCCACGGCTATGCCGGTTTCATCTTCGGTTCGGTCAAGGCCAATGCCTTGTGGATGAGTCCCCTGATGCCGGTAATCTTCATCATGAGCGCCGTGGTTTCCGGTATTGCCCTCTGTATGCTTACCTATATCATTATCATGGAGTACAAGAAATTCAAGGCTGTCATGGCCAAGGGCCTGGGTGATGAAAGCGTCAAGGTAATTCAGGGCGCGGAGATGGAGGTCATCTCCAAGTCAAGCCGTTATCTCATGTCTTTTCTGGTGGCGGCTATTTCCCTGGAAATTCTTGATCTGATCTTCCGTGGCTACACCGCCATGAAATCCTGGGATATCCTGCGCTCGGTCATGTACGGTAAGGACTTTGTCAATATCTTCATCCTGCAGTACGGCCTGGGCAATCTTGTGCCCTTTATCATCCTGCTGCTGCCAGGCAGAACCCTCCGGCGGGTAACCCTGGCCACGGTGCTGATCCTCTTTGGGGTCTTTATGATGCGTTGGAACGTGGTTATCGGCGGCCAGGCATTCTCCCTGTCGTTTTCAGGGTTCATGCATTACCATCTGCCCATTATCCCGCATAGCCTGGAGACCTTCAAGGAAGGTCTGGGAGGAGTTGTGCTGGTTCTCAGCACGCCTTATATCTTTTTCTATTTTATTAACAAGTTCACGCCTTCCCTTGGCGGCAAGAGTTGAGGCTGGATTGCTGTCAAGCAAGAGGTAAAGAATAATAAAAAAAAGCCTGCTCCCAATCGGGAGCAGGCTTTTTTATTGCCTATAAAACAAGCAGGCTTATTTGTGGCAGCCGTCACACTTGGTCGGGCCTGCATTCTTGGCCTTGTGGCAGCCCTGACAGAGAGCGTGGCCATTCTTCATGCTCCACTTCTTGTCTGCCGGGAAGTCAGCGCTCTTGTGGCAGGCATCGCAATCGCCCTTGGCCTGATGCTTGGCATGGGGGAAGGCTGCCGGTTTCTTGCCAGCCTCGGACTTCAGGGTGATCTCAGCCGGGCCCTTGTCTGCGGCGGCGAGGGCGTTGCTGGCAACAGCAAAGCCGAAAATAAGTGCGAAGGCTGCGGAACAGATAACGGTTTTCTTCATTGTTCTTCTCCCTTGGTACAGTTGGTTTATTAAAGTTGGGGCTACGAGCCCCCCTTCACTTACAAATGTTGATTTATAAGCCCACTTGCCAAGCCTTGTCAAGCGGGAAGAATATTTTGCCTTGAATATTCCTGGCCCTGTTCCTGCCTGCTGTTTGAACTGGCGGATCAGCCCCCGCTCCCGCCGTAGCTGTGCAGTCCGGCAAGGAGAAAATTGACCCCGTAGTAGGTAAATATCACCGAGACAAAGCCGATAATGGCTAGCCAGGCAATGCGCCGCCCTGCCCAGCCTCTGGTGAATCTGGCATGGAGGGTTGCGGCATAGACAAACCAGGTGATCAGCGACCAGGTTTCCTTGGGATCCCAGCTCCAATAGGTGCCCCAGGCGGAATTGGCCCAGACCGCTCCGGTGATGATGCCAGCGGAAAGCCAGAGGAAACCGAAGACCAGGGTCTTGTGGATGATGTCGTCGATTTCCTTGAGCTCAGGCAGGGAGGAAAGGATTGAGCCGGGTTCCTTGCCGGTCTTTTTATCCTTGAGGAGATACATGATCCCCAGGCCGCTTGCCACTGCAAAGGCGGCATAGCCGACGAAGCAGGTGATGACATGGGCGATGAGCCAGTTGCTTTGCAGGGCTGGAATCAACGGCTTGATCTCTTTGGTGAACTGGGAGGACAGCGAGGCATAGGCGATGCTCAGAAAGGCAAAGGGCATGGAAAAAGCGCCCAGGATTCTGTTCTTGTACTTCCACTCAAGCCCAAGGTAGAAGATGGCAATGGCCCAGGCGAAGAACACCAGGGACTCGTACATATTGGAAAGGGGCGCATAACCAATGCCCGCCTGATACGATTCCTGCCAGCGCAGGCCAATGCCCGCAGTGTTGACCAGAAATGCGCCGATGGTGACCAGCGTGGCGGCGAGGCCGAGCTTTCTGGCCTGGAAGACAAAAATGGCAATGTAGAGCATTGCGGAGAGAAGATAGGCAAGCGTTGTAATGCCCAGAAGTTGTGAACTGTTCATGGCAGATCCTTAAGCGTTTTGAAGCGTGGATTCGTTGGTGAAACACTCGACAAGGGCGGTAAATTCTTTTTCAAAGGCGATTTTGTTCTTATTGCTGACGCCACAAAGCAGGATCCGGCAGCGATCTGTTTCCTCTTCCCGGACAATATTTACCCAAATCCTCCGGTGGGAAAGAAAGAAGGCGACATAGAGGCCTATGAGCATGAGAGTGCAGCCGGCATAGACTACCCAGACGCCAGGATCCTTCGCCACCTGAAGACCGGTGGCGTATATCTGGCTGGCCTTCAATTCATAGGTCGCAGAGGGACGGGTTATGGATGTGGTTGAATCGTTGTTCATCACGAAAAGGCTTGGTTCGCCCTCGCCATCGGAAAACCAGATCTGGAGCAGGTCTACATCGCCCATGCGGCTGCGAACCCGCTGGTTGGCGATGCCAAACTCGATCGGGGTGCCGTCCCAGCCGATTTTCTTGCCCACCGGAATCGAAAATACCTGCGTGGCATTGCTGGTCTTGTTGGTAATGCTGATGCTGAACCCCTGCAGAGGCTGGTAGCTTGACTGATAAAAGGTGATTCCCTTGTAGTCAAGGGGGTCGTTGACAATAATGCGGCGGTTGAAGGTTTTGCGCGCCGCGTCGTCTTTTATGGTCAGGTCGGAACGAAACTCCTTGGGGGTTCCTCCGTCCGTATAGTAGGAGACCTGAAAATCGTTGCATTGCACGATAAAGCCAAGGGGGAGGATCTTTCCTGTGCCGGTTTCGTAGACGCTGTCGGTGGCGCTTCCCTCCGGAATCATGACATTAGCCTTGAAGCCGAACAAGGAACCGATGATTGCCCCGGCAAAGATGAGGAGGATGCTCAGGTGTACCGCATAGACGCCCAGGCGGCTCCAGGCGTTTTTCTGGGAAAAGAGGAGGGCGCCGGCGGGTTTGTTCTCAGTCTGGGACTGCCAGCCGTTTTTTGTCAGCAGGCCAGCGGCGACCTCAGCGAGGGCGGCAGTATCGCCACGGGACTGGAACACCTGGCGGTGCGGCATTTTTTCCAACCGTTCCGGATCGGTGTCGAGATTGTTCATTACCACCATCTGCCAGACGTTGGGCAGGCGGTCGATGGTGCAGATGATCAGGTTGTTGCTGAACAAAAGCAGCAGGCTGATAAACCACCAAGAGTTGTACATGTTTGGCACATCGATTATCTGCAGGAACATGGCAAGGCGCGGGCCAAAGGCCTCGATGTAGAACTCCGGCGGTTTGTTTTGCGGGATGATTGTGCCGATGATGGAGGTCGAAGCCAGAACCAGCAGGGTGACGAGGGCAAGCTTGACGGAGGCGAAAAAACGCCAGGCCGCGTTTTCTGTTTTTTTCATTATGTGCCTTGTTAACGAGCTGTTTTTTGAAGTAATAGAATGGATAAAAAAGACAGATTGTTCCGTCCGGATGGCAAGATAATCCAGTCAAGATAATTGTCTGTGATCTCTACCCGTGTTTGCCTTGGGCGTCAATAAAAAAATGTAATTGGGGAAGGTTGAGGGTTGAGGGCTGAGGGTTGAGGGCTGAGGGCTGAGGGCTGAGGGCTGAGGGCTGAAGGGTGAGGGGTGAGGGGTGAGGAAGACATGGCTTTTGCCGATCCGGACAAAAAAAGAGAACAAAATGCTTGTCAAGCGAGGGGAGAAGGTGTATACATTTTCCTCTTTTAAAAGGGGACGGTACGGATGAATTCAGGCTGTTTCCTGATTGATGATTTCAAAATGCCCGCTGGCGCGGTTTGTTAAAGGAGTTTTGTCATGTCGAAAAAATGTGCGATTTGTGGAAAAGGCCCGGCCACCGGCAATAATGTAAGCCATGCCAATAATAAGAACAGAAGGCGCTGGCTGCCGAACCTGCAAAGGGTAAGAATGGCCACCTCCGGCGGCAATGGCCTGCAGGTGCGGGTCTGCACCCGTTGTATCCGTTCCGGCGCTGTGGTCAAGCCTGCCTGAACACATCATTAACATAGCTGTTTATTGACAGCCCCTGCTTCCGGTCAAAGAAGTTGGGGCTGTTTTATTATGGCGCGTCGCCAGCCGGGGGCGTTTGCGGGTTTTCTTGCGGGGATCAGGTTCTCCTGGCTTCCAGAACGCCGTCAAGCTGCTGCACATGCTGCAACAGGCGCAAGAGATGTTCCCGGCTGGTTATTTCCACAACTATAGAGATTTTGGCGATTCCCCCGTTGGAGGTGGTGGCTTCAAGGCCTAAGATGTTGGCGTCGTCATGGCTGATCTCATTGCTGAGCGCGGCCAACAGGCCTTTCTGGTCGCGGGCGATAACCTGGATCTGGGCCCGGTGGCTGGTCTTGATGTTCTCGGCCCAGCTGACGGCGATAAGACGCTGCTGGTCTGCGGCCCTGAGGTTGGGGCAGGATGCCTTGTGCACGGAAATGCCCCGGCCTGAGGTGATGAAACCCATGATCTCATCTCCCGGCACCGGCATGCAGCAATGGCTGATCTTGGTGAGGACATTATCCGCGCCGCTCACCAGGATAATGTTGTCCCTGTCCGGTTTTCTCCTTCCCTTGATCGTGACTGCCTCCGGAACAAGATCCTCCGGCTGGGCGTCCTTGATTTCCGGGGGTTGCAACTCCTTGATAATGGCCTGAACCATCATTTTCCCAGAGCCGACCCGGCGCATGAGGTCGTCAAGGGAGTTGCAGGCAATGGTCTTGAGGAGCTCCTTGAGATGGCCGGTCTTGATCAGCTTTTTCAGGCTGAGGTTGTTGCGTTTCAGCTCGCGTTCACAAATTTCCCTGCCAACCTGCAAGATTTTTTCCCGCTCTTCCTGGTTGAGCCACTGCCTGATCCGGCTTTTCGCCCGGGCAGTCTTGACCAGACCGAGCCAGGAGCGGTTCGGCCTTTGTCTGGGCGAGGTGATGATTTCCACCCGATCGCCATTTTTGAGCTGGGTTTTAAGCTGGGTAATGACTCCGTTGATTTTGGCGCCGGTGCAGCGATTGCCCACCTCGGTATGAATGCTGTAGGCAAAGTCAATAGGGGTGCTGCCCTTGGGAAATTCCTTCACCTCGCCGGTGGGGGTCAGGACGAAGATTTCCTCCGCGTAGAGTTCTCCTTTTACCGTATCAAGAAATTCCCTGGGGTCTTCCAGCTCCTGGAGGGTGTGTACCAGCTGCTTGAGCCATTTGAAAAGCCGGGCGTCCTTGGTGGTGATGGCCTTGCCTTCTTTATAGGCCCAGTGGGCGGCAATGCCTTCTTTGGCGATCTGATCCATCTCCTCGGTGCGGATTTGAACCTCCATGAACTCTCCGTGCAGACCGATCACCGAGGTGTGCAGCGACTGATACATATTGCCTTTCGGGGTGCTGATGAAATCTTTGAAGCGCCCATCCACCGGGGTCCACAGGGAATGGATGATGCCCAGCGCCTCATAGCACTCCTTGACCGAAGAGACGATGATCCGGAAGGCAACCTTGTCGTAGACCTTCTCGAAGGGGATGTTCTGGGCCACCAGCTTTCTGTAGATGCTGTAGAGATGTTTGGGCCGACCCAGCACCCGGAAATGATTGAGGCCGTGCGCGGTCAGTTTTCGGCCAAGCAAGGCCTTGACCTCGTCAACATAGGCCTCTCGATCCGCCAGGGAGATGTGGATTTTGGCGGCGAGATCCTGATATTCCTCGGGGTGCAGATGGGAGAAGGCCAGGTCTTCCAGTTCGCGCTTGAGCCAGTCGATCCCTAAGCGACTGGCCAGGGGCGCGTAGAGATCCATAGTCTCCTGGGAAAATTCCAGCTGTTTATCGCGATCCACAGACTCCAGGGACTGCATGTCGTGCAGACGGTCGGCCAGCTTGACCAGCAAAACCCGGATATCGGAAGACATGGCCAGAAGCAGCTTGCGGACATTCTCCGCCTGGTAGGCGAGACGGCTGTTGAACTGAACATCAGTAATCTTGGTGGCGCCTTTGACGATGTTGGTGACATCATCACCAAAGGTTGTGCGGAGGGTTTTTTCTGTCGCCTTGAGATCCGTGGCTTTCTTGAGTACCCCGTGCAGGAGACCAGCGCAGAGGGTGGGGACATCAAGGCGCATGCTCGTGAGGATATCGGTGACCATGAGGGCGTGGTACAGATAGGGCCGCCCGGAAAGGCGATGCTTGCCGGAGTAAAATTCCTCGGCAAAGGCATGGGCCTTGCTGAGCAGGGCGAGGTCTTCCTCGGGCATGTAGCCCCTGGCCCGTTCGACGATGGCTTCGATGGTAACCATGCGGCCTTCGGCGGTAATGTTTGCTTCCGGCTCGCTCACGGTGGCAGTACCAGGGCGCTGCGGATCAGAGTAACAAGCCTTGGCCCGGCTTCAAGCAGGGGCAGGCTCAGGGTGCTGCCGGTGGCCCGGTCTCTGATCTCCACCAGGCCTTTTTCGGCAAAGCTCTTGCCGACCATGACCCGATAAGGAATGCCGAGGAGATCCGCATCCTTGAACTTGCTGCCTGGCCGTTCATCCCGGTCGTCCAGGAGTACCTCAATCCCGTTTTTGCTCAGGTGGTCATAGAGTTCGTTGGCTGCGGTGGTGATCGCCTCATCCTTGGGTGAGAGGTTCAGGAGGATGACCTGGAAGGGCGCGATGGGCAGCGGAAAGATCATGCCGTCCTTGTCGTGGTTCTGCTCGATGGCCGCAGCCACAGTGCGGCTGACCCCGATGCCATAGCAGCCCATAATGAAGGGCTGTTCCGCGCCCTGGTTGTCGAGAAAGGTTGCCTTGAGCGCCTCGCTGTATTTAGTGCCCAGCTTGAAGATGTGCCCGACTTCGATGCCCCTGGTCAGTGAAAGAGCGCCGCCGCAGAGCGGGCAGAGGTCTTCGCTGGTGATCTGGCGCAGGTCGGTGATGGTCTGCGGGGTGAAATCGCGATTGAGATTGGCGTTGAGCAGATGAAAATTCTTTTCGCCCGCGCCGATGGCGAAGTTGTGCAGCCGGGTGAGTTCGCTGTCCGCCAGGATGGGGATGGTCAGACCAATAGGCCCCAGATAGCCGCTGGGTACGCCGGTGGCGTCGAAGATCTCCTTGTCGTCGGCCAGGCGCAGATTATCGGTATTCACCCCCAGGGCATTGGCCAGTTTGACCGTCTGCACCTCGTGGTCACTACGGAGCAGCACCGCCACCGGCTTGTCCTCGGCCATATAGACCAGGGTCTTGACCAGATTTCGTGGGGAAATCCCTAAAAATTCCGTAACCGCCGCCACCTTTTTTTTGCCTGGGGTTTCGACCCTGGCAAGGGCGAGCAGGGGTGGCGCTGCCGTAGGTTCCGGGGGCTGGCAGCGGGCCTTTTCCATGTTGGCCGCGTATTCGCACGCCTTGCAGATGACGATGGTGTCTTCGCCGGTGTCGGCCAGAACCATGAACTCGTGGGAAAAGCTGCCACCGATGGTGCCGGTGTCCGCTTCCACCGCCCGGAAGGCCAGGCCGCAACGGGTAAAGATCCGCTGGTAGGCCTCGTGCATCTTTTTGTAGGTTGCGTCCGCTCCATTCTCGGTGGCGTCAAAGCTGTAGCCGTCCTTCATAATGAACTCCCGGCCGCGCATCAGGCCGAAGCGGGGCCGGATCTCATCTCTGAACTTGGTCTGAATCTGATAAAGGTTCAGGGGCAGTTCCCGGTAGGAATGGACGTTGAAGCGGATCAGGTCGGTGATTACCTCCTCGTGCGTTGGGCCGAGGCAGCTTTCCCTGGCGTGCCGGTCGGTAAAGCGCAGCAGCTCGGGGCCATACTTTTCCCAGCGGCCCGATTCCTTCCAGAGATCGCCCGGCTGGACCATGGGCAGGAGCAGCTCCTGGGCTCCGGCCCGGTTCATCTCCTCGCGGACGATGCGCTCGACCTTGCGGATGGTGGCAAGGCCCAGGGGCAGGTAGGAGTAAATCCCGGAAGAGAGTTTTCTGATGAATCCGGCACGCAGCAGCAACTGGTGGCTGACCACCTCGGCCTCGGAGGGGTTTTCTTTCAGGGTGGGGATGAGCAGTTGGGAAAAACGCATGGGGCACCTGGCAGGCAGTTATGGATTATGCGCGGCTTGGCGCGCCTCTTCGATCATGAGGTCGATCTCGGCCAGGAAAACGGCCAGGAGCTTGTCTTCGGCCACCTTTTTGTAGAGCTGGCCCTTCTTGAAAATAATGCCGACTCCGTGGCCGCCCGCCACCCCGATATCGGCCTCTTTTGCCTCGCCCGGGCCATTGACCACGCAGCCCATGACCGCGATTTTCAGGGGGGTTTCGATGTTTTGGATATGGCGTTCCACCTGCTCGGCCAGGGAGAAGAGGTTCACCTGGCAGCGCCCGCAGGTGGGGCAGGAGATCAGCTCCGGCCCGCGTTCGCGGAGGTGCAGGCTGCGCAGCAACTCGTAGCCGACCCGAATCTCTTCCACCGGGTCACGGGTAAGGGAGATGCGAAAGGTATCGCCGATGCCTTCGTAGAGCAAGATGCCCAGGGCCACGCTGGATTTGACTGTGCCGGCGATGAGGCCGCCCGCCTCGGTGACCCCGAGATGCAGTGGGTAATCGCATTGACCGGCCAGGCGGCGGTATGACTCCACCGTGGTCATGGCATCGGAGGACTTGAGGGAGATCTTGATCTGGTAAAAGTCAAGCTCCTCCAGCAGGCGGACATTGCGCAGGGCGCTTTCCACCAGGGCGGCCGGGGTGGGGTGGCCGTGTTTTTTCAGGATATCCTTTTCCACCGAGCCGGAGTTGACCCCGACCCGGATGGATACCTGGTGCTGTCTGGCCGCAGCCACAACCCGGGCCAGTTTGTCAGGGCCGCCAAGATTGCCGGGATTGATCCGGATACCCTGGGCGCCGTGTTCCATGCTGGCCACGGCCAGGCGGGCGTCAAAATGGATATCGGCGATAAGCGGGATGCTGATCTGCTCCCTGATTTTGCTGATGGCCGCCGCCGCCTCCAGATCCAGCACCGCTACCCGGATGATCTCGCAGCCCGCCTCGGTGAGACGTCCGATCTGGGCCACGGTCGCCGCTACGTCCCGGGTGTCGGTGTTGGTCATGGACTGCACGGCGATAGGGGCGTCACCACCCACCGCTACGTTGCCCACCTTGATCTGGCGTGTTTTTCTCCGGGTTATCATGGTGAGCGAGTATACACTTTTGCTTTTCTTCCTGCATCCATCTTTTTCCGCGCAGAACGCACGAAGATAGGGGGATGGGGAAACGCAACGGTATCCCCGGATAACTCCTCTACAAGATCGCAGAGATTAAGCACTGGCCCTTCTTGTCTTGAGAAATGATAGAGGTTCACTGGGGGTTGAAAGCAGGCCTCAATCTCAACTGCCCGCGTAAAACAGTTTGATACTGTCAAAGGGAGGCGCGGGCATATTTCTTTGCTTGCCCATAACCGGCAAGCGGTCTATAATTGCCCGTCCTGTACCCTCCTGGCCGGTTGCGCCTTGTTCCGGCAACTGCGCCTTCTTTCGCAATCTGACCTCTGGAGTCGGCCCATGTCCAATGCCAAGAAAAAACAACTGCGCGAGGCGGTCGGCAAATTCAGCTCCACCAATATCCTGGTGCTTGGTGACATCATTGTTGATCACTTCATCTGGGGCTCTGTTTCCCGGATCTCCCCGGAAGCGCCGGTGCCGGTGGTGGATGTCACCCACGAAAATCTGCTGCTGGGCGGGGCAGCCAACGTCTTGCACAACCTTTACGCCCAGAACAGCCGGGCCTCCCTCTGCGGATTGATCGGCAACGACGCCATGGGCGACCATCTCCTGACCCTTTTAGCGGAACTCGGCTCCCCTGCCGCAGGCATTGTCCGCACCTCCGACCGCCCCACCATCCTAAAAACCAGAATCGTGGCCCAGCACCAGCAGGTAGTCCGCTTCGATCGGGAAAAAACCGGGATGCCAAGCCCGGAGCAGCTGGCGGAGATCTGCCGCTTCATCGACGATAATCTGGACAGTTTCGATGCGATCATCGTTTCGGACTATAACAAGGGGATGATCAATCTGCCCCTGATGGAGCATCTGCGCAGTCGGCTCAAGGGGCGCAACATCCCGCTCATTGTTGATCCCAAGCCCCAGCATCCGGAACGCTTTCTCGGCGCCACCATCATCACCCCCAACCTGCACGAGGCCGAGCGCATGGCCGACATGGCCATCAGAACCGAGGAAGACCTGCAGGCCGCAGCCCATCTTCTTTTAGAAAAGCTGGCCAGCAAGGCTGTTCTCATCACCAGGGGCGAGGCGGGCATGGCTCTGTATGAAAAGGGCCAACCCCTCTTCACCATCCCCACCATGGCCAAGGAGGTGTACGATGTCACCGGCGCGGGCGATACGGTAATTGCCACCCTGGCCCTGGGTCTGGCGGTGGGCCTTTCCGCTGCCGACGCCGCCACCATCGCCAATTTCGCCGCCGGCATCGTGGTGGGCAAGGTGGGCACGGCCACTGCCTCCACCGCTGAACTGCTTGAGGCGATCGGATGATAAGACCGCTGAGCATGACCGGCTATGGCCGGGGCGAGTTCCGGGCCGGGACGAGAAGCTGGACGGTGGAGATCCGCTCGGTGAACCACAAGTTTCTTGATCTGAGCCTCAAGATTCCCCGCAAGTATCTCGGCCTTGAAGAACGGCTCAAAAAAGAGATCAGCGCCTATTACAGCCGGGGCCATGTGGATGTCTATGTCAATCCCGGCGCGGAGTCCGGCGACGGGATCCGTCTGGCCGCCAACCTGCCCCTGGCCCGCAATTACTACCAGTGCCTGGAGGACATCCGCCAGGAGCTTTCCCTGCCCGACGCCCCGACCCTGGCCATGATTCAGGACTACAAAGAGATCATCATTGCCCACGAGGAGGAGGAAGACCTCGAAGCGGTCTGGCCGCAGGTCTTGGAAGCCCTTACCCAGGCTCTGAACATGGCCCAGGGCATGCGGGCCCAGGAAGGCGCGGCTCTCAAGGCCGAACTGCATCAGCGGCTGCAAGTTTTCGCCCGAACCGTGGAAGGCATTGCCCAGGATATCCCCGGCATTGTCCTGCGGCGCACCGAAAAACTCAAAGAGCGCCTGGTCGTTCTTTTGCAGGGGATTGATCTTGATCCCCTCCGCCTGGCCCAGGAGGTGGCGATGATGGCCGACAAGGCCGATGTCACCGAAGAGGTGGTTCGCCTCAGAAGCCACATCAACCAGTTCAACGGTTTCCTGGCGGCAGATGAACCGGTAGGCCGGCGACTTGATTTTCTCCTGCAGGAATTCCTGCGGGAGATCAACACCCTGGCTTCCAAGATCAGCGACGCGCCCATCGCCCATCTCACCGTGGAATTGAAAACCGAGGTGGAAAAGCTCCGCGAACAGATTCAGAATATTGAGTAAAGGAAGTCCTCTATGCCAGACCAGCGAATGATCAACGTGGGATTCGGCAACGCCGTGCTTGCCAGCAGGGTGCTGGCGGTGGTGAATCCTAAATCCTCTCCCATGAAAAAACTGCGGGAAGAGGCCAAGGAGCAAAAACGGCTCATCGATGTGACCGAAGGTCGCCGAACCCGTTCCATCATCATCCTGGACAGCAACCATGTCCTGCTCTCCTCGGTGCAGCCGGAAACCATCACCCTGCGTTTCATGGCCTCCTACGACCGCCGCGAGGACGAACCGCTGGAAAAGGCGGGCAAATGAGCCGGGGCAAGCTTTTTGTCATCTCCGCGCCTTCCGGGGCGGGCAAGTCCACCCTCCTTAAAAGATTGCTGGCCGAGCTGCCCAACCTTGCCTTTTCCGTGTCGCATACTACCAGAGCGCCGCGCCCGGGGGAGAGCAATGGCCGGGAGTACCACTTTGTCGATCGCCCCACCTTTGCCGGGATGCGCACCGACCAGGCCTTTCTCGAATGGGCCGAGGTGCATGGCAATCTCTACGGCACCAGCCGGGCGGCCATTGAGGCGCAACAGGCCAAAGGGCTTGACGTTTTTCTGGACATCGATGTCCAGGGCGCCAGACAGCTCCGTGATTACGGCCACCCAGGGGCCATCTTCCTTTTCATCGCCCCGCCCTCCTGGGCGGAACTGGAAAGACGCCTGCGGAGCCGAGGCACCGATCCCGAGGAAACCGTGCAGCTGCGCCTGAACAATGCCCGGCGCGAGATGGCCGAGGCTGACCGCTACGACTATCTGATAATCAACGACCAGCTGGACAAGGCGGTGGAGGCCCTGCGCGCGGTGGTCATCGCCGAACGCTGCAAGGCCCGGCGTTATCCGAACGGTCAGGATATAGACTGGAAGTTGAAAGTTGATAGTTGAGAGTTGATAGTTGAAAAACTCAGCACTCAGCACTATGCACTATGCCTTCAACCCTGAGCCTTCCCCATGAGCAATCAGCCTGACAACGACGACCTCCTCTGGGGCATCCATCCCATCCTTGAGCTGTTGCGGCTTCAGCCAAAAAAGGTGCGGGAGGTGATTATCCAGCAGGGCAAGGGCGGGGCCAGGATTCAGGAGATCATCGCTCTGGCCCAGGAGCAGGGAGTCAAGATCCGCTTTTTACCGGGTGAGCGTTTCCCCAGCTCCCCGGAGAAGACCCATCAGGGGGTGCTGGCAAAAACAGCGCCCGTGGCCACCTGCAGCCTGCACGAACTGCTGAAAAAAGCCGGGGAGACGGAACAACCCCTCATCGTGGCGCTCGACTCCATCCAGGATCCGCACAATCTGGGGGCCATCATCCGCACCGCCGCCGCAGCAGGAGCAATTGGCATCATCCTGCCCAAGGATCGTTCGGCCCCGCTCAACGCCACCGCAGCCAAGGCGGCAGCCGGGGCCATGGCCCATCTCAAGCTCTGCCTGGTCACCAATCTGGTCACCAGTCTGCAAGCCCTCAAGGAAAAAGGCTTCTGGGTGTACGGGGCGGCAGGCGAGGCCAAACGCACCGTCTATGAAACCAGATTCTCAGGCGCCGTCTGCCTGGTGATCGGCGGTGAGGACAAGGGGATGCGTCCGCTGGTTCGCGCGCAATGCGATGAACTGGTCTCCATTCCCATGGCCGGCAGCCTCAACTCCCTCAACGCCTCGGTGGCCGCAGGCGTCATCCTTTTTGAGATCGTCCGCCAGAGGCAAGACAGCCGTTGAGTCGTACCCCGATTATGGGACAGGAGGCAGCGCGCCCAACCATTCCGGAGAATTTCATGAAACAATTCGTTCTTGCCCTTGCCATCCTGCCCCTTGTTCCCCTCTTTGCCAACCAGGCGGAGGCCAATCCCAAAACCCGCTATGACGCGGCCAGCCAAACCTGCCGGGTTCTCGATTACGGCCCGCTGGAATGGGAAAGCCGCTCCTATGGCGAGGGCGGCAAACTCTTCAAGAATATCTGCAAGGGCTGCCACTCCCGCGACAATGACAAAGGCGCCCCCTTTCTCTGGACTGAGTCAAAAACCTCGGAGGGCTGGGATAGGATCTTTGCCACCCGCGCCCCGAAATGCGCCCAAAACGGCGCCTGGGACGGCATGACCCCTGAGCAGTTGCGGAGGCTCAACGACTACCTGTACCGCTGGGCGGCAGACAGCCAGGATCTCAACAACAACTGTTGACACTGAGCATAACTCTCCCGGTCCGGGGGAGAAACAGCAACCAGGCAGCCAGGCCAACTTACTTTTTGTTGAACAGATCAGCAAAGGTGGCCATGGGGGCGGCAGGCGGATAGTTCTGTATGGGAGCCCCCGAATACGAACTACCGGAACTCTTGCGGAGGTTGGAAAAACAACGGGGTCAGGCATGACTTTCGAACATTCTATCATCCCGTAAAAACCAGGTAAAAACCAGGGACATTCCCCAGATTAAAATAATTTTATCAGGGAGCAATTTTGCAAAATCGGATTTTACTACAGACTCGTTATCTGCCCCGCTCAATGAAGGGCATGGGTGGTTCGTTATTCCATTTTAAGATTTACCATTTTGTCATTTGTAGTAACAAATTTAATTGACATCTCCTTATTTTGTAATTACAAATAAACTATGATTTACGAATGGGATGAAACAAAACGGCAGGCCAATATAGAAAAGCATGGGCTTGATTTTGCGGATGCTCGCTTGGTGTATGAAAGTCGCTATCGTTTTGATCTTCCCCTTGAGCGCAACAGTGAAAAGCGGTTACAGGTTTTCGCCTATATATTTGACTTGCTTACGGTTTTGACTCTGGTTGTCACCAAGCGAGGTGAAAGGGTGCGTTGCATCAGCTTTCGCCGCGCCCATACTGAAGAAATTGAGGTGTACTATGACTGGCTTGCAAACGACTTCAAAGACTGACTGGGAACGTGTTCGCCTTGAGGCTGCAGCCGGGATCGAACCGGCTGACGATAGTGATTCTCCATGTGCCGCTAACCTGATGAGGAAGGAACTCACCAAGATTAGACGGGGAAGAGTATTGGGCAGCGGCACTAAGTCATCCACCACGCTTCGTTTCGACACGGATATCCTGGCCATCTTCAAGGCCACAGGAAAAGGCTGGCAGACCCGTATGAACAAAGCCCTACGCGACTGGCTTAAGACACACTCTCCGGCTTAATCCCGCTGATATCGCCGGGCGCTCAAGCAAATCCTGGGGCGGGTAGCCGTTGATGGCAAAGAGAAATTAGGAGAAATTAGGGACATTCTCCCTATTAATTTCTCTAAGATATTCGAGGGCTTTTTCCCTCCGACCAGTGCTGCTGTTAATGTTGTTAAATATGAAGGTTTGAGATGGGGTTTTCCTCTTGGGAAACTATTTGTGAAATAACAGGCTCGCGATGCTGGAACGAAACCAGCTTTTTGCCAGATGCAGCTTGCCGCAGCAGTATATCTTGGAATATTGTGTCAGCGTTGTGACCAAACTGATTGGCGTATTGTTCTCTGAGTGAGCGCGTCTCTGTGACGACTGGATCTTTCCACATAGCCTAAAACTCCTCTGTTAGTTCTTGCGGTGTGCAGATGATGGGCGGCTCGTAACCAAGTGCCCGGCAGGTGGCCTCAATTTTAGGCCTTGTATGCGCATTCGCAATGTGTGTGCAGTTCCAAGTCAGCAAATATTCCATGCCGTTCACTGTAGCAATAGCAACATGATAAGCGTCAATTTCAGCATTCGCGGGCAGAGCATGGCGCAGAATAAGCTTATTACCCAACTCCCGCACCTCCTCTGTTGCTTGTAGCTCCATTATATCAGTGATCACCTCAAGACGACGTCTTATTGCGGCAGGATGGCCGAGGCTGGCTTCAGCAATTACAAACTCCGAGATGAATATATCGTAGTTGCTCCGCTGTGTCTCCCACCACTCAATGGTGACATTCTGGTTGGCCATTGCACGGATGTCGTTACTTGGACGTGCCGTAAGGTAGCTGATAACTGATATTCGATATACACTTTAGCTTTCAAAATACCCTCCAGAAGCTTAGCGCCATTCTGGACAATACCAGTATTTCCCGTTTCCTTCCCCCTGGGCCAAAGGCTTTTCCCTTGCAACCAACTTCCTCCAGCCGACAGAATCACCTCAGCAGAACTACATTGTCAAACTAAACAGAAAAAAACTGGAGTTCTGGTGACATCATCCACAGGGCGGCAGACAGCCAGGATCTCAAGATCAGCTGCTGACACTGAGCAAACTCTCCCGGTCCGGGAGAGAAACAGCAACCAGGCAGCCAGGCCAACTTACTTTTTGTTGAACAGATCAGCAAAGGTGGCCATGGGGGCGGCGGCCTTCTTCTTTTCCGCAAGGTACTGCCGGAAATCGCCCTGACCTTCGCCCTCGCCCGCAGCCTTGTCCTTTTTGCCGCCTGCCTTGCCGGGCTCACTCCCTTCAGCCTTGGCCGGCATGGGCAAGGAGAGGGACAACCGCTTTTTCTCCGGGTCTACGCTGTCGATTTTTACCTCCAGGGCATCGCCCACCTGGACGACCTCACGCGGATGACTGATCCGCCGCCCCGCCCCCAGCTTGGAGATATGTACCAGGCCGTCGATGCCGGGCGCAAGCTCAACAAAGGCCCCGAATTCCGTCAGGCGCACAACCTTGCCCGTGACGACACTGCCCTCGGAGAACATGCCGCTGAGTCCTTCCCAGGGGTCGGGCAGGGAGTCCTTGAGGCTGAAGGAGTAGCGGTCATGCTCCCAGTCCAGCTTGAGTA
>Ga0208863_1000547_pt1 | contig 33815 bp, 34 predicted proteins | sample RifOxyD3_FD_184040 | JGI IMG/M metagenome (GOLD analysis project Ga0208863, IMG submission 184040) | Soil microbial communities from Rifle, Colorado - Rifle Oxygen_injection D3 (SPAdes) | ecosystem: Environmental > Terrestrial > Deep subsurface > Rock core/Sediment | place: Rifle, Colorado...
ACCACAATGGCCGTCGCGCCTGAGTCGATCAGCTGATGCTGCAATTCGCGCGCGGTGTAGAGCGGGTTGACGTTGACCACCACCAGGCCGATGCGCAAGGCGCCAAACAATACCACCGGATATTGCAGCAGGTTGGGCAGCATGATGGCCAACCGCTCGCCCTTCTGCAATCCGAGACTCTGCTGCAGATAAGCGCCGAAATCCCGAGAGAGGCGGTCGAGTTCGTCATAGCTCAGGCTGATGCCCATGTTGGTGAAGGCGGGACGCTTACGGAACCTTTCGCAACACTGTTCCAGCATATCCTTAAGCGAAGCGAAACGATGGACATCGACCTCCGCCGGGACACCTTTGGGATAATACTTCAGCCAGATGGGTTCCATGGAGGTCTCCTTTGCCCTGTACGGCCAGAGAGAACAGTCAGGCACCTTTACCAACGGGGCTTCACCCAGAGAATCCGCTCCTTCCCAGGGGAGACAGGGCATACAGCCAGCAGCCAAGCACCAGCCCCAGGCTGCCAACAAAGAGCAGCCATTGCCAGACCGGAGCCAGAACCCGTTTCCCGGCAAGCCCAAGAACGGCAAGAAGCATCCCGAGCAAAAGGCCAAAGCCGACTCCCCAGAAATGCGCGCCCAGGTCGGTCTTCTCTCCGGAAGAACCCAGGAGCGCCAGCAGACTTGCCGCGCTGCCCAGGGCAAGCAGCATCTCCTGCCAGCCGCCGATCCGGCGCAGACGCATGCCGCTCAAGAGGCCGACCATGCCAAAAACTGCGGTGGAGAAACCAAGGGAATAATAAGGGTCATCATGCAAAAACATGTTGACGGCATTGGCAAGCACAGCGGTAAGCAGCACCGAGAACCAGGCAATCCCACGGCCAAGATGCCGACACAGGGAATAGACCAGCAGGCCGCCAAAGAAAATGTTGCCCAGCAGATGCGCGCTGTCAGAATGGAGAGTCAGGGCGGTGACCAGCCGCCACCACTGCCCGTCGTGCATCACCAGGCCACGGTCGAGGACGCCGCTGGCAAACCAGGGGCTGTTGGCCTCCCAGCCGCCGGTAATGGCATGAAAAACCGCCAGAGCGCCCATGATTGGCAACACCGGCGGGGCGTGTTCGACAATGGTCTCCCGGTAAGGTCGGGCCGCTTTTTCCGGCGGCCAGTGGCGGTTTTCTTCCGTAAAAAGCCGCAATTCTTCCGTGGCGCGGAGAGTATTTTCCTCTGCAACCAGAAGCTGCCAGCCAGCTTCACCCTGCCGCAGGCCATGCCTGATCTTTGCCGCGTGCAAGACCAGAGACCAGAGTTGGGCAAGATCCGTCTCCGGGGTCATCCCGACAGACACCCACCTCAACCGAGGGAGGATGCTCTTCCTCCCTTCCCCCGGGCTGTCGGCCAGGCTGTTATTCTCCGCCGAAGCGCAGCGCCTCACCCTGAGCCCCTTTCCGAGAGAGCAGAACAATATCAACCCGACGATTGAGTTTCCGGCCCTCTTCGCTGGCGTTGTCCGCGATGGGCCGGTATTCCGCATATCCGGTTACGGCCAACTTACTGCCCTTGAAGCCGTGTTTCTCGATGAGATAATGGACAAGGCTGTTGGCCCGGGCCGTGGAGAGCTCCCAGTTGGAAGGAAAGGCCGGGGATTTGACCGACACATTATCCGTATGGCCTTCGATGCGGATGGGATTAGGCGAGCGGGAGATGGAGGTGGCTATCCTGTCCAGCAGGGGCAGGGCCTGCGCCTGCACCCTGGCGGCGCCGGAGGGGAAGAACCCCGCCTCCTTCAGACTGATGACCAGACCCCGCTCGTTGACGGTCAACCCCACCTCGTTTTTGGCGGCATACTCCTGAAGATTATCCTGAAGCTCATCCTTGATCCGGGAAAATTCCCGGCCCTCGGCGGCAAAGACTTCATCCTGCGCCTGAGACAGCACCGTCTGGTCAAGCGCTTCCGGGATCAGACCAAAATCCTTGGCGCCAACAACCTTGGGCGGCGGCGGGGAGATCTGCTCCCGGGAAAAAGAGGCCTGGATGGAGGCCCTCACCTCCTCCATTTTTTGCTGATCCACGATGGACATGGCGTAAAGCATTACAAAGACAGCAAAAAGCAGGGTGATAAAATCAGCGTATGAAATCAGCCACCGTTCCAGCTTGGGTTCCTTCTCCGGGCTTTTTTTTCTTATGACCCTGCTCATGCCCCCCCTCCGCCCCCCCGGCTGTAAAGCAGAACCCCGCTGGTCAGGGTGAAACCCCGCAGACGTTTTTCGATCATTCTGGGGTTCTCGCCTTTCTGGATGGCAAGAAGGCCTTCGATGGCGATTTCCCGCTGGAGGATCTGCTCCTTCAGCCTTTTTCTAAGCTTGGTGCTGATGGGAATGCAGATGATGTTGGCCACCATCAGGCCATAGATGGTGGCCACGAAGGCCACGGCAATCCCGGCGCCAAGCCTGGAGGTGTCGGAGAGATTGTTCATTACATGAATCAAGCCCAGAACCGCGCCGATGATGCCAATGGTCGGGGCAAAGCCGCCAGCGGCCTCAAACACCTCGGCGTTGATCTTCTGACGCTCCTCAAAATTAGTGAGCTCGATCTGCAAAACCGCCAGGACCTCCTCGGGATCCAACCCGTCCACCACCATTTCCAGACCCTGCCCCAGAAAACGATCCTTGACCCACTGCGCGTCCTGCTCCAGGGTTATCAGGCCGTTTTTTCTGGCGGTGATGGCAAAACCGATCAGCTTGCCGATAAGATCTTCCGGATTGTCTTCCTGGTGGAAAAATGCCGTGGCCGCGCTGCGAAGAGCCCGCAGAAGATCCTGAACCGGGAAGGAAACCAGGGTCGCCCCGATTGTCCCCCCTAAAACAATAACGGCCGCAGTGGGCTGAAGAAGGGCGCTGAGGTGGCCGCCCTCAAGAAGCTGGCCGCCAATAACGGCCCCGAAGCCCATAATCAGGCCAACAAGGGTAGCTATGTCCATATATTCTATGACTCCGTTAAGTTATCCAAGGGAAAATGCCGGAATTATAATAGCACGGTTCCCCCATTTCAGGTCAACAAAAAGAGAGGCAGAGGCCGCAGAGCCCGAAACAGCAGACTAGCCGAAGCGTTGCGCACGGCAAAAAAAAAGGCCATGCCGAAGCATGACCAGATTTTCACCGCAAACATTTTCAAGATGGTGCCGAAGAGAAGACTCGAACTTCCACGAGGAAACCCCCACTAGACCCTGAACCTAGCGCGTCTACCAATTCCGCCACTTCGGCACATCATGAAATGCGATAATAGTTTTTTCAGGTGCTGTTTGTCAAGAAAAATTACCGGCCATGCTCAATCATCTGCTTCGTCTAATCCGCCCCGGTTACGCGCAAGGCTTCCTCCGGGGTGGTGATGCCGCTTTTCACCTTGCGCCAGGCATCGTCCTTGAGCGTGGTCATCCCTTCTTCCCTCGCGGTCTGCCGGATCTCTGTTTCCGAACTTCCGGCGCTGATCTGCTTGCGGATCTTGTCGCTCATGGCGAAGATTTCAAAAATTCCGCAGCGGCCAAGATAGCCGGTACCCCGGCATTGCTGGCAGCCTTTGCCCCGGCGCAGCTCAAACTCCTCTTCCGCCGCCGAAGGCACCGGCAGACCAAAGGCGCGCAGCTCTTCGGCTGAGAGGCGGAAGGCCTCGCTGCAATGGGGGCAAATCCGGCGCACCAACCGCTGGGCCATGGCCCCCAACAAGGTGGCGCCGACCATAAAGGGCTGCACCCCTAGATCAAGCAGACGACTGATGGAGGCAACGGCATCATTGGTATGCAGGGTTGAAAAGACCAGATGCCCGGTAAGCGCCGCCTGCACGGCATTCACCGCCGTATCCAGATCGCGGATCTCGCCGATCATAATGATATCCGGATCCTGGCGCAGGATATTGCGCAAGATGGTGGAAAAGGTCACATCCAGCTGCGGCTGCACCGGAATCTGATTGAATTCCTCATGCACCATTTCCACCGGATCTTCCACCGTGACGACATTCTTCTCCGGGGTGGCGATCTGCTTGAGGGTTGAATAAAGGGTAGTGGACTTGCCGCTGCCTGTTGGCCCGGTGACAAGGAAAATCCCATGCGGCGCGGACATGAAGCTCTGGTACACCTCAAGATCACGCTTGGAAAAACCGATCTTGTCTACCTCCTGAAAAAGAATTTCCGGGTCAAGGATTCGCAGCACCGCCTTTTCGCCAAAGGCCACCGGCACGGTGGAGACCCGGATCTCCGCCTCCTGGCCACCGCGATCCACCTTGATCCTGCCGTCCTGGGGCCGCCGCTTTTCGGCAATATCCATGCGGGCGAGGGATTTGATCCGGGAGACCACGGCGGCATGAACCACCTTGGGCAGCTTGTAGATGGTATGCAACACCCCGTCGATGCGCAAACGAACCAGGGCCTGATCCCGCTTCGGCTCGATGTGGATATCGCTGGCCCGCTGCTCAAAGGCATAGTTGAACATGTGATCCACCGCCGAGGTCACATGCTGGTCGGAGGAGGCCGCCTCCTCGGTGGAGGAGATGCGCACATACTGCTCAAGATTGCCCAGATCCACCAAGGGCCGAGCCAGATGGCTTTCCGCCGCAGTGATGGAGGACTGGAAGCCGAAGAACTCCGCCAGGGTCTTGCGAATGTCGCTCTTGGTGGCCAAATATGGCTTGACCGTAAGCTGGTTGGCCCGCTCGATCTCGGCCAGGACTGTTTTGTTCTCAGGGTTGCAGATGGCAACTTCAAGCACGCCGTTGCTCATGGCAAAGGGCAGCAGCAAGTGCCGAAAGGCAAAGATGCGGGGAATGGTCTTGGTAACGATTTTCAGATCAAGCTCAAGAGGGTCAAGCTTTTTAAAAGGCAGCCCCAGATCCTTGGCCACGGCCCGGACAATCAGCTCCTCGGTGAGAAGCTGCCCTTTTTTTGCGGATAATTCCAGATTGAACGAGGCGATGATGTCAACGAAATTCAGGGAGTCCTCCCGTTCCTTGTCGGTATCAGTTTTGCGCCGGGCGCTGTGCTGCCGGAGAAGAAACTGACGCTGCTGGGCCTTGCGGCTTTCGACAAAAGAGCGCTGCTCGGTGGTGAGCAGCCTGTTTTGCTGGAGCAGGTCGAGAAGATATTTTTCATCGTTGAGAGTTGACATTATAATGGGTTCCCGGTTGCTATTCAGCGGAATAATCTGCTACTGCCATATACTCTCGCAGGAAATCATTCAGGTTGGAGACCATGACCTTGGGCGCCAGGGGATAATGTTCGTTGCCTGGAGTGATGATCCAAGCGGCATCAACACCGAGATCATCCAGGGCGGACCAGAAACCGCGGGTCGGTTTTGGGGCTACGGAAGCCTTACATTCAATGGCAATCTTTCTTCTGCCCCGCGTCATGACCAAATCTATTTCAGCCCCTGCCGCTGTCCGGTAGAACGAGGCCTCCCAATCAGGCATGGCGGCAGTGAGGTTTTCGATAACCAATGATTCCCAGGACGCGCCCAAAGCCGGATGGCCCAGCAGGTCGTCAAAACTGTCAATCCTAAGCAGGCTGTGCAAGAGACCGGTGTCCCGCAGGTAGATTTTTGGGGACTTGACCAGTCTCTTCTTCAGGTTTGCCCCTAACGGGGGAAGAACCCGCAGCATGAAGGTGTGACTCAGCAGGTCAATATACCGCCGCATGGTGGTATGGCTTACGCCAAGGTTTGCCCCGAGAAGGGAAGCGTTAAAAATTTGTCCGGTGCTGTGAGCGCAAAGTTGCCACACCCGCCGGAGTGTTTCCGCCGGAATAGACACCCCCAGTTGCGGAATGTCCCTCTCCAGAAAGGTGCGGATAAAGTTTTGCCGCCACCGTCTGCCTGTTTCCTCGCTGTCGGCAAGAAAGCTGTCCGGGAAACCGCCACGCAACCAGTAACGGTGCAAGGCTTCAGAGGTATGCCGAGCCTCGATTTCCGCAAGCAGGAAGGGGGTCAGTTCCAGGTAGGCAATGCGCCCGGCCAGGGTTTCGGATCCCTGCCTGATAAGCTCGTGGGATGCGGAACCAAGGATGAGAAACCGACCATTGCTCCGATTCGCATCTATAAGGCTGCGTAAAACAGGAAATATTTCCGGCAAGCGCTGAATTTCATCGAGACAAACAAGTTTGTCGGTGTGCCTGCCTAAAAACAACTCAGGTTCGGAGAGCTTCAGCACATCTGAGGGAAGCTCAAGATCAAGGTAAACGCTGTCCGCACGATTGCCGATAATTTTCTTGGCAAGAGTGGACTTGCCGCATTGCCGGGGGCCAAGAATGGCCACGGCGGGAAAATCACGCAGGCAGGCGGCAACCTCTTGTTCCAATCTTCTGATAGTATATTCACCTTGCATATTGCATACTATACTTGCAAATTACAAGGTAGCAAAACAAAAATAAGCCGTCATCCTGACTTTGAATGAAAAACATTCATCCATCCTGCTCCCTGTTGGTATCAGTTTTGCGTCGGGCGCTGTGCTGCCGGAGAAAAAGCTGCCGCTGCTGGGCCTGGCGGCTTTCGACCAAAGAGCGCTGTTCGGTGGTGAGCAGCCTGTTTTTGGTCAACAGGTCGAGAAGATAGCCATCGTCATTCAGGCTTAACACCTTTTTTTCAGACATCCATCTCCCTTTGCTGTTTCAATTTCCCTCCTTCCACCAGATAGTATGAAGATTAAATCCCAAAGGAGGTGTGTCTGCCTTAAGAATAGCGGCGCTGGTGCTGGGACTTGCATCGTCAGGGTTTGCGCTGCCAACGGAAACAAACAAGGCCATAGACCTGTCATTTATAACGATCACAGGTCGGGATGGTATCCCGCCGCCGATAACTTCATTCACTTCGATGGCCCCGGTTTTATAGAGCAACCCATAAATAGAGGCCGCGCCACCGGGCACACAGAGATCGTTGTTGGGGGTAAAGGTGGTGAAATAGAGTATTCCGGCAAAAACTGTACTCTCGGCCAGCACCTTTTCCCCTGAGGCCAGACTGCGTAACCAGCCTTTTTTTGCAGGATCCAAAGAGACAACAGTGATGTCCGAAAGATCGCTGCGAGTCCAGGCGGCGGGCGGTGGTGTGGTCGTCGGCAACAGGGAGTGATCATCCCTGATGGCGTATATCTCATCCAAGGTATACCAGTGGCAGGGATTCTCCCGGTCACCGGAGCCGATAAACACCAGATCATATCCCTCTTCCAAGGTCACGGTGGGCGGGTAGAAAAACTTGCGCCACTCGTCGATCAAGCCGTTGCCGTTGTTATCGATCCCGTCGGTGCAACTCCCCTCGTTGCAGCTTGCGACAAAGAGTCTCTGACCTTGCCAGTCTTGGATATTTTCGTTCGCATTGGGGAAAATGATGGCGTTGCCCAGCGCGTCTTTGTCAAACCTGCCGATCCGCCACACCTGGCTGCCCATATCGCCCACATAGATTTTGTCTAAAAAGCCATTCCGATCCGTGTCCATAGCCCGCACTGTGCTGGGAATACTAAAGTTCATGCCGCTGATATTGCTGCCGGTGTTGGCATTGCCATCGGTATCGTTTTCAAAGATTTTTACTGGTTGTCCGGTAAGAACATTGATCACCAGCACTGCTTTGCCGGTGGCATTGGTGCTGCTATAGCCGCCGCCAATGACAAATACCGACGTACCGATGGCGTCAACTGCCGAAGTTTTAATCTTGCCGAAGCGTGGCTCAGACCAGCTCTCGCCCAACTGAGAAATAACCGTAGGCACGGCATAGGCCAAATCGCTGGTGCGGTTGATCCGCCAAAGAAAGACCGGCGCTTCGGGGCTGGTTACATCCAAGGCGAAATATCCTGTGCTGCCCTTGCGTTCGCCGGACACCAGAATCACCTTGTCGCCATCGGCAAGATCGATGAAGCCATTGCCGTTGACATCGTACAGGTATATCTTGGGGCTGGAATCCACATAATACTGATGGCTGGTAGACTCTACCATGAGTTTGAGGCGGGCCAACTGGTTCGGGGGGATGAAGCCCCAGGCTTCAGTGCCGTCGGTATCCCGAACTGCGTGTAACATGCCGTCATTGGCGCCGTAATAGATCATGGTCACATCCGGCACCGCACTCACTGTGGCCGTAGCCCCGGAAGTGAGGCCGGTGAGTTGCTCTCCTATGGTAAAAGAGGCTTTCAGCCCGGAATAGGTCAATGAATTACCGGCGAGCGACTGGATTGTGGCAAAGCCGCCCGAACTGCCTCTGATGTTTTCCCCCGCCTGGAAGGTGCCGGAACCAAGGGTGACAGTCAAGACCCCACTGGCGTGAATATATTGATAGACCATTGGTTCGCTGTGCAGCACATCTCCGGTGATAAGCGTCCGATTCTCTGTGCGGTTGGTGTCCAGATCCGCGTCAAAGGCATCGGCCCCTCGGACATAATTGATAATATTGGCGGTAGTATTTGTCGGATTACCGAGAACAGCCGCAGTCAAGACCGCATTGGTCGTCTTGAACTCGTTGGCTGCGGCGGTGAGCGTTGTAGTCGTGCCAAGATAGGTATAGATATTCCGGGCCGTATTCAAGATGCCGTTGGCCTTGCTGGTGTTGGCCCAATCGACCGTGGCCCAGTACGGTTCCGCAGTATCTTTTATGGCGCCGTTGGAATAAGTGGCCGCGATGCCATTTTTATCTGTGATCTCAAGGTTTGTATTCAGGCCTAACTTCACCACGTTGCCTTGCCAGAAGTTTGACCTGGAATTAGGGGTAAAAAAAGACATATAGATCCGGTTGCCGCTGGTGGTTCTGGTAATGGGCACCACTGGCGCGGAAAAAGCGTTGGTTTTTTCCAGGATGGCGTTGAGGGCGTCTATCAGGCTCTGGGCAAGGCCCTCTGGTGATGCGGCATCAAAATGGTACTTGCCGTACTCCGGGTCTGTGGAATCGTAGAGATTGGTGTTATCGTTGCCGTTGTTAGAGGTATTGATGAGAAAGCGGCGGCTGGCCTCGCTGCCCATAAAGCCCACGGTGTAAGTGTTGACGTACTGAATGCCGGTTCGGTAACTCACCATATCGTTGCTGACCATATAGTGGGCCACGTCATCCAGCCAGTAGGAGCCGTTCAAATTCTTGGGGATGGTGTAAGTGGTGACGCCGTCGATGACCAGAGTGCCGGTAACATCCAAGCCGTCACCGTCATAGTCGCTGAAGCTTGAAGGAAGGGAACCGGCGGCAGGGGAGAGATCTTCCGAGGAGACCCCCGGACTGACCACCAAGGCGAAGTTTCTCTGGCAATAAACATTAACCACGCCAGAAGAGGGTGAATTGTAATAACCGCCAATACTGGCCAGACCCTCAGCCAGAGGGGAATAGTTAACCGTACCCATGTTGTTTATATTATTAACAAAATTAGATTGCAAAACATTGCTGGACGATGGCGACACCAAGGGGGTAGTCACCACCATGCCGAGTGGTTGTACATTGGAAGCGCCATTGGAATTTGCGGTGAAGTTGTAGATGCCGAACTGGGCCCGGTTGGCGGTGTTCCGGGCCACGGAAAAAATAGCCTGCTTGGCATAGTAGAATCTGGTTTTACTGGGCAACGCTACGACATCAGCCGTGCCAAATGGAGCAGCAACATCTTTTCCTGGCTCGCCAGCCGCAGTCCAGCCCGCACTGTAAAAAAGCCAGTTCAGATAGTTGCTGGTGTAGCGAAAGCGGGTAGCGTTGTCCTTGATGCCGCTTGCATCCACCGCAGTGGAGGGGGCAAAGGGCAAGGTTATCTGGCGGCCATTGATCAGCCAGGTGGGATTGTTACCCACCCCGGCAATCTGCCCTGTACTGGTAAGGGTAAGATTGGCCTGGATGGGCTGCAGATAATAGGTGTTTCCCTGTTTTTCAACGGCATAGCCGCTACTGTTGCTAAAAGCACTTACTGTTGGTAACGCGGGCGTGTAGCTGGTGTCTTTGTTGTAAGAACTGTGCCAGATGATCTGCTCCATCTCGGCGCCATTGTCGAGAAGGAAAACCACGTTGGGCGGCACATCGTTGGCAGTAACAGCAAAAACACAGGTGTCGTCGGCAAACAACAACTTGGGCCCAGACAGGATAAACAGGCCGATCAGCAGCCAGTGCACCATTGTTTTTTTCATGACAACCCCTCCAGGATCATTACAGCAGGCTAAAAACCCACCCGATACGCCCGCACCTCCACCGTTACCTCTGCCCCATTTGGCCCATAACCGGTGGATTGGATTTCGTAAAAATGGGCATTATAATCATCGGAAAAGCCAGAGCCACGGGGCAAGGCGCCAGAGCCTTCATAGGTAATGGTTCCTTGGAAGGATTGATCCGTATCGACCCCAAGGGCCTGCCGCGTTGCGGAGTCTTCAGGAATCTCAATTGCCGTGCCAGCGGGGAAACGCAGGCCACTTCCCTCGGTGACGTTGCTCCCCCCGTAAAATTCTGGACTTGCCTTAGCATAAGAAAGACCGGACTCGGCAGCGTAAAAACCTTTTGCCCGTGCTTTGTGGCTTGCTGCGATCTGTATTTCAAAAAAAGTACTATTGGAGGCGGAAATCCCGATCAGCACTAAAAGCAACAGAATAAGCAAGGCCCCCACCAGAACAAAGCCGCGTTCATCGACAAATTTCTTATTATAATTGTCGAACATCATCTACCCCGCAGCTAAACTGTTGCTACCCAAACAACCTGGTCATTACCTCTGGACAAAGCGGCATAAGGGGCCGTAAAAAAACAAGCGGATTTAGCTGGTTATTTCTTACCCGCTCCTAACTGTCTTTCGCCTTCAAGTAATCAAAACTGACCGTTCTCACCACCCCATTGTCCGACCGTCGCACGATAACCCTAATAGTCTTGCAGTCGGTTAACGGGGTGTCATCCGCCACATTCCAGAATATGGTATAGTCCCCAGGCAGACCATTCACCAGCGGGGTAACCGGCCCTCCATCGGCCAGGCTGCCTGCGGCATCGGTATCGTTTAACCCCAAGATCCCATTGCCGCTGTCATCCACCAGATCGGCATGGCTATAAGCACGGGTCATCAAGGTTTCCACGGTATCATCAGCCCAGGTGGTGGCCCGGGTGATGCGAACCGCCAGGTTATTTCCGCCCACCGAAGAAATCTGCATGGCAAAAACCCCAAGAATCCCGATAGTCAGCACAGCCATCGCCACCAGCACCTCAACAAGGGTAAAGCCATATTGTCGATTGCACTGTTTACCCATAGCTTACAACCCCAGATTCCGACACTGAACCGTAGTGGTCAGGTAAAGATTCCAGAAACCGGTCGGCGCCTGCCATTGCGCTCCAGAGGGAGTGGTGTATATATTACGGCCTGGATTGGATTCCCGTTCCGCCTGGGCAGACTGAAAAAACGCTGACACCTGAATAGAACGAATGTCCCCCAGGACAGCGGTAGGAATGCCGCTGGCATCAAGATAACGAAATTCAAGCTGGCTGATATTTTCGGCAACCGGCTGAGATCCCGCTCCCTCATTTCTGCCCAAGTCATCCACCACTCCATCGTTCCGGCCTTCGGTGGCAAAGGCGTCAATCAGGCTGTAACTGATGGTTTCCAAGGCCCCGGCGCCATCGTCGCGGGTGAAGGACAGATTCTGCGCCCCAGCCACCGTAATACCTGCGCCAAGATTGTTGGGATCATAGCCAGCGCTGCGGATATCAGACACCATCATCTCCATGGCAATCCTGGCATTCTGCTGCATCTCCACCACCTGCCCCTGGGCAAGGTAGGTGTTGTGCTGCGACAGAAAGGCCGTCATCACCGAAGCCAAAATAATACTGCCCACGGCCAGCGCGACCATGAGTTCCACCAGAGTGAAACCCGTAATCGACCCGCCACGATAGAATCCCTTGCCGATTACTACTTGACGGTCCATGTGGCCCCTCCGTCACGGCTGGCTTCCAACCGAACCACACCAGTGGTTGACAAAACCAACCCGTACCGATTACTGCCGTCGCTCATTTGAATTTCACAGCGCCCGGTTTTGGCAAGAGTCACCATGCCACTGGGCTCATACCAGGTTCGGTTGGCGGTGAAGGTGATGTTGGTCAGCAAAATATTGGCGCGCAGCGGATGAAAAGCCAAATTGGTATCGATCCCGTCTTGATAGGTATGATTGCCATTGGCATCGGCAAAAACCTGGTACGAGCCGCCTTCAGTTCCCACCCCTGGGGTGAAGGCCAGAACCACATCCCTGTTCCGTTTCATGGCCTCAAATTTTGCCATTTTGAAATTGATCACCAGTTCACGGGCTTCGGCCCGCAGATTATAGCGGGGTACGGTGGAAGCAGCCATCTGAATACCCACAGCCGCCATGATCCCCATGATAGCTATCGCCACCATCAGTTCGACTAGGGTAAATCCGTTAAGCCCCGTATATATTTTTAATATTCGTATCATTGGTTTGTTTTAGGGCTCATTTCGACACATCTACCTCTTCCATCATCATAGCTCTGGAACTAGGCCAAAGCGGCTGGTGAGATTGACTGCTACCCGCCGTCTGCTTCTCTAAATTACAAGCAAATAACGGGCCAGAAGGCTTTGCAGGGTTGCGTCTGGAAATAAAGGCGGCAGATCCAGCCAGGTCAGCGGCAGCCTTGGATCATTGGTGCCTGGTTCTGTTCGGCTTTAGCGCCTGGCAGCCTGCATCCTTCCACAAGAGAAATCATAGCAGGGAAAGGGCTGGACAAGCAAACAGAAAAAGAAATGAGGCACTGCGGATAAACTACCCTGAACAGGACGAGGCCTTCCCTGTCAGGGTCACAAGTTTTTTGTAAAAAAAACAGAGCAGGCGTCTTGCCGTTAACGCCATTGGCTTACAGATACCAGGGGCAGATCCTGAACGGGCCTCGTTGATAAGCTGTACTCCCGCCATGGACCAGCATGCCATTGGTCGTTGCCGGTTTGCCAAGGCCGCAAAAAAACTCCAGCCCTTTGAAATACGAGGGGGTAATGGTTTCCCCCGACTTGATTTCGATGGGAAATAATCGTTCGCCCAGATCAATCACCAGATCAACCTCATGCCCGCCCTGATCACGCCAGAAATAAAGCGGCGGGGTGTCGCCGCGATGGGAGAAGGCCTTGATAAATTCAGCAACCACGAAGGTCTCGAAAATTGCTCCCCGCATGGAATGGGTCATAAGTTCAAAAGGGTTCCGGATCCGCAAGAGATAACAGAGGAGCCCTGTATCCAAGAAGTAGAGCTTTGGCGTTTTGATGATCCGCTTGGCAAAGTTCGAGAAATGAGGAGACAGTTGCTGGACAATAAACCCGGCTTCAAGTACGGAAAGCCAATTTCTGGCAGTGGTATGCGAGATGCCCGCATCCTGGGCAAGGGAGGACAGATTCAGCAACTGGCCGCTCCGTCCGGCGCAAAGGCGGACAAAGCGCTGAAACGCGTCAAGATTGCCGATGTTCACCAGTTCCCGCACATCGCGTTCGATATAGGTTCGGTAGTAGGAGGCATACCAGTCCTGCGGTTCTGCGCCCCGATCATGAACCGGGGGGTACATCCCTTTCAAGATAATCTCTTCAAGCGAGAAATCCGGGGCTGCGTGGGCAGGCGGTTCAGCAAGAGCAATCCGCCAGGGATCGGCAGGCTCCCGCCCCAGCAATTCATCCAGACTGAAGGGAAAAAGATTAACCAGGGCTGTCCGCCCTGCCAGTGTCTGGGTTACCTTTGCCATCAGGTGAAACTGCTGGGAGCCGGTCAAGACAAATCTGCCGGGTTTTTTTTCGGCGTCCACGATTCCCTGGATACAGGACAACAAGACCGGCGCCCGTTGCACCTCGTCCAGAACCACCCCGTCTGCGAACCGCCTCAAGAACCCTTTGGGATCAGCCAGTGCGGCCTCGTGTTCGTTTGGATCTTCAAGGGAAACGTATTGATGGTCTTTGAAAACAGCTTGGGCCAGAGTGGTTTTTCCTGATTGCCGGGGACCGGTGATCGACAGCACCGGAAAATGATGCGCCAGGGTAATGAGCTTGTCAGCGAGAGTACGTTTTATCATATTGAAAGCATGGCATAAAACATAAATCTTGTCAAATTGAAAGTTGAACTTTCAATTACACGGATATCTGAGGGGTTTTTGAGCGCAGCGTGTTATAAACCGTGAATCACTCGAAAATTTGCCAAAAACTTTTCTTTTTTCGTTTAAGCCCACCTGCCGGGATATTACAGCCCTCCCCGCGAGCGGGACGGAAAATTTCTGGAGAAATACGCAGGAGATGATGATATAAATGATTTGATCTGGTCAGAGCCGGTGGCAACGATGACAATGGCTCAACCAGTCGGCCCAATCCAAGCGCCAGCAGTATTAAACAAACAGTCGGACACCACAACATGGTTAACACGGCAGTAATAGGCTGCGGCTACTGGGGCCCGAACCTCATCCGAAATTTCATGACCTGCCCGGAAACCAATCTCCTTTGGGCCTGCGACCTTGATCCGGAGAGATTGAACCGTGTCCTGGCCCCCTTTCCCTCTGTGCGAAAAACCACCGACGTTGCAGATATCCTTGAAGATGACCAGGTGGAGGCGGTTGCCATTGCCACGCCGGTAGGCACCCATTATCTCCTGGCAAAGGCCGCTCTGGAAAAGGGCAAGCATGTCCTGCTGGAAAAACCCCTGGCCGCCAGTGTCGCCCAGGGCAGCGAACTGGTGGCCCTGGCGGCGAAAAAAGGCCTGCGTCTGATGTGCGACCACACCTTCTGCTACACGGGCGCGGTCAGAAAAATCAAACAGATTATCGATGCCGGCGAATTGGGGGAGATTCTTTATTTTGACTCCATCCGCATCAATCTTGGGCTGTTCCAGAGCGATGTGAACGTTATCTGGGATCTGGCCACCCATGATCTTGCCATTGTCGATTTTCTCCTCCCTGAAAGGCCCATCCAGGTGAGCGCCCATGGCGTGGCCCATGCCGGTAACAGCATTGAGAATATTGCCTACGTCACCCTGACCTATCCCGGCAATCTCATCGCCCATTTCCATGTCAACTGGCTTTCTCCGGTCAAGATCAGAAAAACGCTCATCGGCGGCAGCAAAAAGATGATCGAATGGAATGATCTTGTTCCGGCAGAAAAAATTAAGGTGTACGATAGAGGGATTGAGCTCAGTTCCACGGAACAGGATCAGAAATCGCGGCTCATGGTCTCCTACCGCTGCGGCGATATCCACTCGCCGCAGATTGACGGCGCCGAGGCGCTGTTGCTGGTGGCAAAAGAGTTTGCCGATTGCATCACCGAGAAACGGCCACCATTAACCGATGGCCATTCCGCCTTGCGGGTTCTCCGCGTGCTGGAAGCGGCGGAACGCTCCCTCAAGGCCGATGGCGCCAATGTCCGCATCGAATACCCATAAGGAAAAGCCTGTGGAATTATGCCGGATTGCTCCCGATGTCTCCCTGGGCCAGGATGTTGCCATCCATGCCTTTGTCAATCTCTATGGCTGCCGCATCGGAGAGCAGACAAAGATCGGGGCCTTTGTCGAGATCCAGAAAAACGCCTCCATCGGGAAACGCTGCAAGATCTCCAGCCACACCTTTATCTGTGAAGGGGTCATCATCGAAGATCAGGTGTTTATCGGCCATAACGTTACCTTTATCAACGACAGGCACCCCAGAGCGGTAAACCCCGATGGCAGCATGCAGACCGACCCTGACTGGCAGGTAACGCCCACCATCGTTGGCCAGGGGGCCTCCATCGGTTCCAGCGCCACCATTTTATGCGGGATCACCATCGGGGCCGGTGCCCTCATCGGCGCCGCGAGCCTGGTGCTGACCGATGTGCCACCCGGGGAGATCTGGGCCGGGAACCCGGCCAGATTTATCAAAAAAGCTCCGCAGCTATGAATATCCCCTTTCTCGATCTCAAGGCGCAGAACAGCGCCCTCAAACCGGAAATTCTCCCGATCTGGGAAGAGATCTTAGATTCCGCCACTTTTATCGGCGGCAAATATGTCACAACCTTTGAAGAGGAATTCGCCGCCCTCACGCACACCAAATACTGCCTCGCGCTCAACAGCGGCACCGATGCCCTGCGTTTCATCCTCCTGGCTCTGGACCTGCGGGCCGGAGATGAAGTGCTCACGGCCCCCAACACCTTTATCGCCACTGCCGAGGCCATCAGCCAGGCAGGGGGGCAGCCCGTTTTTGTGGATATCGATCCGGAGACCTATACCCTCGACCCAAGTAAAATCGAGGCCGCTATTACGCCAAGAACACGGGGCATTATCCCGGTGCATCTCTATGGGCAACCAGCGGAGATGGACACCATTACCGCCATCGCCAGAAAACATAATCTATGGGTGGTGGAAGATGCTTGCCAGGCGCACCTGGCCGAGTACAAGGGGCGCACCGCCGGTTCCCTGGGCCGGGCGGCAGCTTTTTCCTTTTATCCCGGGAAAAATCTTGGCGCCTGCGGCGATGCTGGCGCGGTGACCACCGATGATCCTGAGCTTGCCGCAACCATTGCCATGCTCCGGGATCATGGCCAGACCCATAAATACTATCACGCCAGAGAGGGATACAATGGCCGCTGCGATGCTCTGCAGGCCGCCGTCCTTTCCGTAAAACTCAAATATCTGCCCCAGTGGACCGAAGCACGCAGAAGACACGCGTGCCGCTATCAGGAACTCCTGCAGGGCATTTCTGGCCTGATCCTGCCCAAAACCGCGCCCGGCAATCTGCCCGCCTGCCATCTCTTTGTGATCCAGGTTGACAAGCGGGATCTGGTCATGGCGGCGCTTGCCGAAAGAGGCATCGCCAGCGGCCTCCATTACCCTCTGCCCCTGCACCGGCAACAGGCGTATGCCCACCTGCACCTGCCGGTCGGTTCCTTCCCTGTGGCGGAAGCCTGTGCCAAACGTCTGCTTTCCCTGCCCCTGTACCCGGAACTCACCGACGAGCAGATCGTCTTTATCTGTGACAATCTCAAGGAGATCCTCAAATGATCAAGCTTGACCATCTGAATTGCCTGGTTACCGGAGGCGCAGGTTTTATCGGTTCCCATCTGGTTGACCAGCTGTTAGCGCGGGGCTGCATGGTACGGGTGCTCGACAATCTGAGCAACGGCAAGCTCGCCAACCTCTCTTCTCATTTTGCCGATCCTAATTTTGAGTTCAACCAAGGCTCGATCACTGACCCCTGTGATGTGGATCAGGCCATGCAGGATATTCAGGTAGTTTTTCACCTTGCCTGCCTGGGGGTCAGACATTCCATTGCCCATCCCTATGAAAACCAGAGGGTCAACGCCGAGGGCACCCTGCTCCTGCTTGCCGCCGCCAGCCGGGCCAAGGTGAGCCGCTTTATTCACTGCTCCTCTTCAGAAGTTTATGGCTCCGCGCAATATGTTCCCATGGCGGAAACCCATCCGACCCAGCCCTGCACCGTGTACGGCGCCAGCAAACTGGCTGGCGAAGCCTATGCCCGCGCCTATTATCTTACCTATGGCCTGCCCACGGTGATCATCAGGCCCTTCAACACCTATGGCCCCCGTTCTCACCATGAGGGAGACGCCGGAGAGATGATTCCCAAGTCCATTGTCCGGGCCTTGAACGGCAAGGAAGTTCTGGTGTTCGGGGGCGGTTTGCAGACCAGGGATTTCACCTTTGTGGAGGATACGGCGGCAGGGCTTGTGGCCGCAGCGGAATGCGAGGCCATGACCGGGCTCACCCTGAACATTGGCTGCAATTTTGAAATCTCCGTGAAAGAGCTGGCCGAAAAGCTCGTGGCCATGGTTGGCAACCATGCGGCCACGGTCAGGTTTACCTCTGCCCGCCCAGGCGATGTCAGTCGCCTCCATGCCGACCCTTCCGCTTTTATGGCGCTGTGCGGCTGGAGGCCGACCACTACTTTTGAGGCCGGACTTGAAAAGACGATCGCCTGCTTCCGTGCGCATCCTCTTGGCCTGGCAGGCCTTCTGCAAAGCGAAGCCGGACGGAACTGGTAAGATGATGATTCCCCTTGCCAGGCCATGTCTTGGCGAAGAAGAAGCCGCCGCCGCCCGCGAGGTTATTCTCTCCGGCTGGGTAACCCAGGGGCCAAAGGTCAAAGAGTTCGAAGACCATTTCGCAGCCTATGCCGGAGCCAGATACGCCTGCGCGGTTTCAAGCTGCACCACCGCCCTGCATCTGGCCCTGCTGGGGGTTGGCGTAGGGCCGGGAGATGTGGTCATCACCGTGAGCCACAGCTTCATCGCCACTGCCAATGCCGTGCGCCACTGCGGGGCTGAGCCGGTTTTTGTGGACATCGAGCCGACCTTCTACAATATGGACGTGGCCAGGCTGGAACAATTTCTCGCCGAAGAATGCGAGCAGGAAGAGGGCGGAATCTACTACCAGGATGTTGCCCGGCTTTGCGTAGGCGAGTCTCCCCTGCGGCTGGTCGATCCGGCAAAAAAAAGGCCGGGCCGGGTGGCGGCTATTCTGCCGGTGCATCAGATGGGCATGCCCTGTGAAATCGGCAGGATCGTTATCCTGGCCCGGCAGTACGGCCTGCCGGTGGTTGAAGATGCCGCCTGCGCCATCGGCAGCGAAATTTCCCCGGACAACGGGACAACCTGGGAGAAGATCGGCAGGCCCCAGGGCTCGGTGGCCTGCTTCAGCTTCCACCCGCGCAAGGTGCTTACCACCGGCGATGGCGGCATGCTCACCACCAACGACCCGAAGCTGGACCGCCAATTCCGACTCTGGCGGCAGCATGGCATGGGCCTCACCGACCTGGCGCGACATGCGGCCAGTACGGTGATTTTTGAGGAGTACCTTACCACGGGCTATAATTATCGAATGACCGATATCCAGGCAGCCATCGGCCTTGAACAGCTCAAGAAACTGGCTGGCATGGTGGTTAAGCGACGGCATATCGCGGCGCGCTATCAGGAACTGCTTTGCGATGTGTCCGGCCTTGATCTGCCCTTTGCACCGGCCTCGGCAAAAACCAACTGGCAGAGCTACCCGGTGCGGCTGGCGGCTTCAGCCGGGCAGAGCCAACGAAACCTCATGCAGCTCTTGCAGAATAAGGGCGTTGCCTGCCGGAGAGGGATCATGAATGCCCATCAGGAACCGCCTTACAGCCAAGCAGGTTGGCGATTGCCACACAGCGAGACCAGCCGCGATCAGGTTGTCCTGTTGCCACTCTTTTGCGGTCTGGATGAGGAAAGTCAGCTTCAGGTCGCACGGGCCGTGCGGGAGGTCTGCGCCTCATGAGCAGGACAGGCTGGATACTGGTGTTGTTAAGCGCCACACTGGCGGTGGGCGCAAACCTCCTGTTCAGAAGCGGGGTCGAACGGGCAGGTGGACTTATCCTTAGTTTTGGCGGCGTGATCAACCTCCTCCGGCAACCGCGTTTTGATCTGGGGTTCATTCTTTATGCCGTGACTACCATTCTTTGGATCAAGGTAATCTCCATAGAGCCACTGAGTGTTGCTTATCCGGTGCTGGTCAGCATCACCTTTCTCCTGGTGACCCTTGGCGCGGCAGTACTTTTTCGGGAGAACCTGAACTGGCAAAAGCTCCTTGGCCTTGCGGTCATTCTGGCCGGAATCTTCATTATCAGCAGGAGTTGACCGCCTTGTCCAGCCCTTGCCAACAGACGCTGTCTGCCATGAAAAAACTCCTGCTTTTCCCGTTCAACGGCACCGCCAAGGAGGCGGCCTCGGTGGTGGAGGCCATCAATCGTCAGCAAGAGACCTGGCAACTGCTCGGTTTTATTGACGATGACCCCCAAAAGCAAGGGCGCCGCTTCGGCGCTTACCCGGTGCTGGGCGGTCGTGAACAGTTGGAGCGCCACCAGGATGCCTTTGTCCTCGCGGTTCCCGGCAGGCCGGAGAACTTTTTGCAACGGCAGGCCTTGATCGCCTCGCTCAAGGTGGCACCGGAGCGGTTTGTCTCCCTCATCCATCCCAGCGCCTCCCTTGGCATCGGCTGCACCGTGAGCAGTAATACCCTGCTCATGGCCAATGTTGTCCTTACCGCCAATGTTTTCGTGGGCCGGAGCGTGGTGATTCTTCCCAACACCGTCATCGCCCACGACAGCACGGTGGGGGATTATTGCCTGGTCGGCGCCAACGTCTCCGTTGCAGGCGGCGTTACCGTTGGCGATAATTGCTATCTTGGCTCCGGGGCGCGCATTATCCATGAGGTGAGCATCGGCGAGAGATCCTTAATCGGTCTGGGCGCCGTTGTTATCAATAACGTCGCCTCGGGTTTGGTTGTGGCGGGCAACCCGGCGAGAATCATCAGGGAGTCACGATGAAGCTCAGTATTGTCATTCCAGCCCTAAACGAGGAAGAAAACATCCTTGAGACCATTGCGGAGCTACGGACAGCCATCGGCGAGAGTGGCGATCTTGTGGAAGCACATGAAATTATCGTGGTCGATGACCACTCCGCCGATAACACCTTCGGGATCGTGGCCGGTCTGAACAGCCCCAGTCTCAGGGCTATTCGGCTCAGTCGACGCAGTGGCAGTCATATGGCCATTCGTGCCGGGTTGGTAGCGGCCACTGGGGATGTGGTGCTGTGTCTTTCAGCGGACGGACAGGACGACCCGCGCCTGCTGCGGCAGATGCTTGAACGCTGGCGAAACGGAGACAACATCGTCTGGGCCTTGCGGAAGGGCAGGGAGAATGAACCCCTGGCTCAACGGCTTTTCGCCAAAGCATTTTATCGTCTTCTGGCCTGGTTCGGGAGCGCCCCCAGCGGACTCGATCTTTCCCGGGCCGATTTCTACCTGCTGGACCGCAAGGTAGTCGCCGCCATCAATGCCTGCCCGGAGCGCAATACCTCGCTCTTTGGGCTGGTTGCCTGGCTGGGCTTTAAGCAGGGCTGGGTCGAGTACGATCGCAAAAAGCGGCGCGCCGGCACCTCGGGCTGGAACTTTCACAGCCGGTTGCGCCTGGCAACGGACTGGATCATCGCCTTTTCCGGGGTTCCCCTCAAGTTGATGACCGTTGCCGGCTTTCTGATCGCCGGGCTGGGCTTTTTGTATGCCCTGCTGGTCATTACCCGCAGCATCCTTTTCGGCAGCCCTCTGCTGGGGTGGTCTTCGGTCATGACCGCCATCCTGCTTTTAGGCGGCGGCCAGATGATGATGCTGGGCATTATCGGTGAATATCTCTGGCGCACCCTTGACGAATCCCGCAACCGGCCCGCCTGGTTCATCGAGCAGGATTCCTGCCATCCTGAACGCAGTTACCCATGTTGACCTTTCTGTACAAACTACTCGAACATCCCCTTTGCTATCGCCTTTCCCAGCTCGTTTTCGCCCCTGGCGCGGATAGCTTGCTGACGAAGCAACTGCGCAAGACAGCACAGACCCTGGGGCTTTCTGGCCCGGTTCTTGATGTCGGCTGTGGCCCGGCAAGCTGGCTGTGGAAGGTGAGTGGCCATCCCGTTGGTCTTGATCTGTCCTTTTCTTACTCGTTGGCCTTCAAGGAATCGGGGGAAATCGCGCTCACCGGTTCAGCAACGGCCTTGCCCTTTGCGAACAACTCCTTTGTCGGGGTATGGAGTATCGGCCTGCTGCATCATCTGCCAGAGAAGGCAGCCCGACAGGCCATGCAGGAGATGCTCCGCGTTTGCCAAAAAGGCGGCTATGTCGCGGTTTTCGACGCGGTGCTGCCAGTTGCCCCTTGGCAGCGTCCCGTGGCGTATCTGGTTCGCAAGCTGGATCGTGGCAGATTCATGCGCAAGCAAGCAGAACTTGTCTCGCTACTGCCAGAGCGAACTGACTGGGAAATAAACCGCTTCACTTACACCTTGAATGGGCTGGAAATGTTGTGTTGCCTGTGCCGCAAGCCAATGGTTGACGGTGTTCAGGGAAAGATCTGCGAGCAGAAAAATGACGCATCTTTTTCTCTTGAAGTTTAGCGATACACATTATATTATACATGTATAGCAAAAAGGAGGCCGTCATGTTAGCACTGCGTTTACCGGCAGAAATCGAGCGACGACTGGAATCTCTGGCAAAGAAGTCCGGTCGTTCAAAATCATTTTATGCTCGCGAGGCTATACTCGAACACCTGGATGATCTGGAAGCAGCATACCTTTCCGACGAAATACTCAATCGCATCAAGTCTGGACAGGAAGGCACCTATACACTTGATGAGCTGGAGCGCGAACTTGGATTGGCGGATTGAAGTCACAGATACCGCCAAAAAGCAGTTAGCCAAGCTTGATCGGCAGATACAGATTGAGATCATGCTGTATCTGCGGGCTAAAATAGCCACAGAAGAAGATCCGCGTCGATATGGGGCACCACTGCGAAAGGAATTGCTTGGTCGTTGGAAATATCGAGTTGGGGCATACCGACTCATCTGCGATATTCAGGACGAAAAAATAATGGTGTGCGTTCTGATGGTCGGCCACAGAAGCAAAGTCTATGGCGGACATTAACAGGAGAAAATGGGGTATCTTGAGTTTGCCCACAAATTCATCCTGTTAATTATCACTAAAGAAAGAGCCCCAGAAATTACGATGAAGCCATGAGCAACAATTCTTCACACGTCGAACAATCTCCACCATCCCTCACCCCCTGGCACTGGGGTTGGTCCGCAGCTCTGGCCCTGATCGTTCTGGTTACTCTGGCCTTCCGTTACGCCTTGCCGGTGCGAGACGGAGATCTCTGGTTCCATATGTTGTACGGTAAGTACTTTCTGGAACACAACACCCTGATTGCCGATCATACCATCTTCTCTTGGACGCCCACCACCAACGACACCATCTATGTTACCTGGCTGCCGGATATTTTTCTCTACCTGCTCCACAAGGCCGCCGGGCTGCCCGGCATCTTCGCCTTTCGCTACCTCTGTATGCTGGTGCCGGTGGCAGGCTGTTATTTCTATGCCCGCAAGCTGAAAATCGTCACCCATCCCCTGACCTGGCTTCTCTGTCTGCTGGCGGTGATCATGTCCTACACCGCCGCCTTTGAGAAACCGGAGATCCTCTCCTTTGTCTTCATGACCCTGTTGGCTTGGAACTGGTGGCATATCCGCAGCAGCGGTGAGGAGGCCTGGAAGAACTGCTATCTTTTCCCCGTCATCATGCTGGCCTGGGTCAACACCCACGGGGGCTTTGTCTTTGGCGCAGTCTTTCTGTTCCTTATCTGGCTGGGCGAGATGTGCAATACCTGGCTCAGCCCGCAAAACACCTTGTCTCCAAGACTACGAAAACATCTGACCATCGCGCTTTTTGTATCCGCCATTATGCCTTTTCTTACCCCATATGGCTATCACTACCCTTTGCAACTCTATTATGATTTCCTTCCAACTGCGGAAAATGCAAATTTTAATAGTAAAATCGCCGCCTATGCCTCGCCGTTTGCCTTTGAAAATCCACACAACTTTGTCTTAGCGGCCGATATCACTATTCTGCTTCTTGCGTTATTATTGATACGAAATATTGCCAGAGTTGAATGGTCCACGTTAATCAGCAATTTTGTCTTCGCATTCCTGTACACACAATTTTTTCGCACCACCTTTTACTGGGTGCCAATTTTTCTTTTTTCAGGTATCAATTTATTAGCGGTACAACCTCTGGCATCCAAAAGCTGGCATTACGCTAAACTTTTTACCAGCTTCCTCCCTGGCTTAGTTCTCACTGCGGCAATCAGCCTTGCGGGGCACACCATGTATCAAGCGATGGTCACACCTGAAAAATGGTTATGGCTGGGATTTGGTATCAGTGACAGCAATCCGGTAGCTGAAGCGGATTATATCGCAACATATTTCCCTACCGCTCGAATTGGCAACACCTATGACCAAGGAGCGTATTTGCTCTGGAAGCTTTGGCCTCAAAACAGAGTTTTTTTCGATGCCCGACATTTTCCCTATCGGGCTTGGAGCAATGATTTTTTTGCCTTTTCTCGAGGGATCAGGATAAAGCCTATACTCGATAAATATCCCTGTGATATCTGGTGTATTGGTCTGCAAAACAGAGAATTGCTCAAAGGTTTGTTGGGCAGCAAGGAGTGGAAAATCGCATTCGTTGGCAAAAATGCCGTTGTTTTAGTGCGAGTGGATATTCCCTTACCCAATGATGCCCCACGCGTAAGCAACGACTTGTATGAACAGAAAAATTTAATCACCGCCATTGATCTGATTGCATTTGCGATCATCACCAGTGACTGGGAAATAGGGGAACATCTTTTCGCAGTGATGCAAAACACCTTCAAATGGAAAGAACAGCAAAAATCTTTACAATGGGCCGAGTACAATTTGGTTGGATTCCGCGCTTACTTACAAGACAGGGACTACCACACCGCCATAAAAAATCTTGAGCAGATTTCTGAGTCACCCGCTTATACACGTTTTGTTATCACCAACTGTTATCAATTCCTAACTCAAGAGGCATGGAAAAGAAATGATATAACCAGAGCGCTTAAATTTGCCCGGAGATCTTTGAATCTGGTTCCAGATAACCCCTATTCACTCTACAACGTGGGAATTATCCTGTGGCAACAAGAGCAAACCCTTCCTCCAGAAGAACACCGACGCGATTGGCAACGATTTCTTGTGAAATTTCTCCGTAGCGCACCGCATGACCAGGATTTCAATCCATTTCGGTCAATCGCCAAGGACATGCTTGACGGCAGCAAACATCAGGAACGCCCCCCGCTCCTGATCCCCCCGGAACCAACTCTTGGACGAGCAAAGAATCCAGATGACAATCCTTAATGCCATCTGACATTTTTGGTCCCCCCAAGTGACAAAATTAGTCACTTGGGTCTTTTTTAATCATACCGGATATGGCATCAGTAGATAATGTGTCGAAAAAACCTATGCAATATCTGTTGATTCAGTATCGGCTATCTATACGCGATCACAGGATACCACATCTGCGTTGTTATCGGCCTGTTCATGTGTAATAGCACACTTCACAGGCTTCTTTCTATCATCTACGGTGCTTCAAAGTAATAACAAAAGTTTCTTTAAAAATAAAGGCCTGGCCCGCTCGGTTAGAACGCTGGACTGTTACAACGTTTTTTTCTGTGGTTAGTGGTCTATTTTGTGCTAATGTACAAATGATAGATTTGTAATAACTCATTTCTTAACGCAGAGGCGCAAAGTCGCAAAGTTTTAATCCCTTTATTTCAACATGTTGTCTTTGCAACTCTGCGTCTTGACGTTACGTTTTTCACGTTGTTACACGTCCATCAAAAATGATATAGTTTTTTTGTGGCGGAGTAGATACAACATAAAATGTTGTTAGCAAACGAGAGCATGCTGGAATACCAATAAACAAAGGAGGAGAATGTCATGCAACAGATGAAGAACAACCAGAAAGGCTTTACCTTAGTGGAGTTAATGATCGTTGTCGCGATCATCGGCATCCTGGCGGCCATCGCCATCCCGCAATTCGCGGCTTACCGCACCCGTTCCTATAATGCCTCGGCCAAGTCGGTGAACAAGAACATGGTTGGCACCCAAGCAGACCTTAACGCAGAATTGGGCTCTTACGGTGAAACAGGTTCCAATACAGCAACCGGTAATCTGCTGGTGGACCCTGTCGGTGCTCCTGGAGCTGGGGTATGGATGTCTTCCAACAGCGTTGTGCAGCTCGCCATTGGCGCCGGGGCCGCTACTCGCGGGGCAAGGCTCTCGGGGAACAATACCGGGGCCGGCAAGACCTTTGCCGTACCGTTAAGCCTTGGCGCGGGAATGATTGCTTTTGCCAACACCCCTGCTGATGCCGATGGGGCTGGCACCGCTACGGAAGCCACCTCCTATGTGGCCATGGCCCGTCATATGAACGGCGATACCATCTATGGCTCCGACTCAGACGTGCCCAATGTCCTCTACAGTGTCAGCAATGCCTCATGGGCAGGGACAGATAGGACGCATACTGGTTCTTCCTTTGCGCCGACATCACAGGTCAATGATTTTGATACCAATGGCGTACCGGCCAGCGGGGATGAGCCGGCCGGTTTGGGTGCTCCTGCCGCCAATTGGGGCCGCGCTAATTAAGCTCCTGGCACATACTTAAATTCTACGATAAAGAACAGCCCCGGCCTACCAGGTCGGGGCTGTTCTTTGCTTACACTGACGGTATCATCGTGAAAAATACGCATGTGACCCGCAACCACCAGCAGAACCAAAAAAACAATGCCCCCTGCGCCGCCAGCCATCGAAATCAACAACCTCAGCAAGGCCTTCAGCTCTCGCCGCCAACGAGCCCAAGCTCTCCATGATCTTTCTCTAGCTATCGCCTAGGGCGAGGTCTTCGGCTTTCTCGGCCCCAACGGGGCTGGCATGGCCATTTTAGCCAATGTGCCAGCTACAGTTGCTGTCACAACCACTTCGACCAACTACCTTATCTTTACCCGAAATGCCAAGGGTGACACGGCCTATGCCACTGATTCCGATGCAGCCGATGCTATGTACAGCGTCAGTAACCCAGCTTGGGTAACGGCAAATATCTTGACCGCAACCACAACTGCTCCAACCGGGGTTGACAACTTAGGTGCAGGGCTTGCTGGTGGCGGCGCACCCACCGCCAACTGTGGGGAGTTCCGGGGACAGTATCCAAAACTCCCACCCCCCAAGGGGCCAATGCTGTTTGTTATTACAACAACTTAACCAGGGCGACAACAATCGCGGCCTGGGCGATCAGCAGGCCAGCCACCCACCTGATGATGTCAAGCTTGGCCAACTGTTTTTTGGCGGTATCCGTGACTTCAATCCGCCAAGCCAAGTTCGCGCTCCAAGTCATCGAGGGTATAGGTTCGTTCCTGCCCCGAGTCGACGCGCTTCAATATCTCCTCGGAAAGGTATGCGGCTTCCAGATCGTCCAGATGTTCAAGAATGGCCTCGCGGGCGTAAAATGATTTTGAGCGACCAGACTTCTTGGCCAGGGTACTGGTGGATACCTCTGCCTGGATCGCTTATTTCCGAAAAGAAGAGCCGTGCTTCGCCCTTGTTTCAGAGCTGCTGGCCGACGGCCGCATCTGCTGCCAAGGGTGGCAACCAGTCTTGCTATTTTGTAAATTGAATTGCCAATTTGTAAAATATCTGCTACCATGCCGCTATGATTAAAAGAAAGGCAATCGACACCATTCTCCGGTTGTGCAAGGGATTTCCCGTTTTGGCCATTACCGGCCCACGTCAATCAGGGAAAACAACCTTGGCCCGGGCGGTTTTTCCCGACAAAGCCTATGTATCTCTGGAAGATCCCGATACCCGCGCCTTTGCCGATACTGACCCAAGGGCCTTTCTGGGCCGCTATCCTGACGGTGCGATCCTTGACGAGGTTCAACGCTGTCCGGAACTATTCTCCTATATCCAGACCATTGTTGATCAGGACCAGAGGATGGGCCTGTATATTCTGACCGGTTCTCAGCAGTTTGGCCTTCGTTCAAAAATCACCCAATCTCTGGCGGGCCGTGTCGGTATGGTGCAATTGCTGCCATTCAGCCACGACGAACTCGTTGATGCGGGACGGGCCCATGCCGAGCTGGAAACGGCGATTTATACCGGTTCCTACCCGCCACTCTACGACAGGGAGGTTTCCCCTGCCGACTGGTACCCTGGGTACATTAGCACCTATGTGGAAAGGGATCTCCACCAGTTGATTCAGGTTCGAGATTTAAAAAACTTTCAACTGTTTCTGCGCATGTGTGCGGCCAGAACTGGGCAGTTGCTTAATCTTTCCTCCCTGGCCAACGATTGCGGAATTACCCATAATACAGCGAAAGCCTGGCTCTCCGTACTCGAAGCAAGCTACATTGTCTTTTTGCTTCAACCCCATTACCGAAATTTCAACAAGCGGTTGATCAAATCGCCCAAGCTCTATTTTTACGATACCGGCCTTGTTTCGTGGCTGTTGGGAATCCAGGAGCAAAGTCAGATAACGATTCATTCCTTGCGGGGAGCCCTCTTTGAAACCTGGGTCGTGGCCGAGCTTATCAAGGGGAGATTAAACCGCGGGCTGCAACCGAATCTTTATTTCTGGCGAGATAGTACGGGCAATGAGGTTGACGTGCTGGCCGAACAGGGGGAACATCTGCTTCCCATAGAGATTAAATCCGGACGAACGCTTTCCGCCGATTCCTTTGCCGGTCTGAACAAGTGGCTTCAACTTGCTGCTGACAGCTCAGGGCCAGCCCATCTAGTCTATGCAGGAGATGATAGCCAGCAAAGGACGCGGGTTAAAGTGATCCCGTGGCAGAATATCTCTCTCCTGGCGGAACAGCTTTGATAATGAAAGCGCTGTCAATCTTGTACCTTTCACCCGGCAATAAACACTGTCCTGTTTACATGAGTTCCGGCATGAGTTCCGGGGACAGTATCCAAAACTCCCACCCCTAGGGGGGGCTAATGGTGTCTGGGCATGAGTTCCGGGGACAGTATCCAAAACTCCCACCCCTAGGGGGGGCTAATGGTGTCTGTGGTTACAGCAACTTAACCAGAGCGGCAACAATCGCGGCCTGGGCGATCAGCAGGCCAGCCACCCACCTGATGATGTCGAGCTTGGTTTCTGCCAGAGAGGCGGCCAGGTACTGTTTGGTAACAAGATCGGCGGTCTCGTGCGCCTCCTGAACTGTCTCTAGGATCGCCTTTGCTTGCGGTTCGGTTATGCCAGAATCTTTGAGTTTCTGGATAAATTTGTATGTGTCAAAGGTGATGGTGGTCATGTTTTGGCCTCGATTATATATTCCAGGGGACAAGTTGTTTATTCCCCGATAAACTGACGCTGAGTTCCGGACGAGTTCCGCGAGTTCCGGGGACACCGCGAGTTCCGGGGACAGTATCCAAAACTCCCACCCCTAGGGGGCTAATGCTATCTGTGATTACAGCAACTTAACCAGAGCGGCAACAATCACGGCCTGGGCGATCAGCAGACCAGCCACCCACCTGATGATGTCAAGCTTGGTCAACTGTTTTTTGGCGGGATCCGTGACCTCAACCCGCCAAGCCAAGTTCGCGCTCCAAGTCATCGAGGGTATAGGTTCGTTCCTGCCCCGATTCGACGCGCTTCAGTATCTCCTCGGAAAGGTATGCGGCTTCCAGATCGTCCAGATGTTCAAGAATGGCCTCGCGGGCGTAAAATGATTTTGAGCGACCGTACCTCTTGGCCAAAGCCGCCAGCCGTTGCTCTATTTCTTCCGGCAAACGTAGTGCTAACATAACGCACTCCTTTTTTACTATACATGTATAATAGCAGTTCCTTATAAAACTTCAAGGGAGTGAGGCGAAAATTTGGGCAAGGGGGGCACAGTGTTGTCTGGTTAGGATCTTGCAAGAAGCTCCCCCTCCCTTTATGGGAGGGGGTTGGGGGGTGGGTGAAGTGGCAAACTGCCGGGCAGCGGCCAGCTTCCCCCCTCCCTAACCCTCCCCGCAAGGGGGGGGCTTTTGTTCAAGCACTGCTGGTGTCGAAAAGTGACTATTTACTACAAAAATCGCTCCTGCAATTTTCTAACCGGACAACGCTGTGTATATACAGCTAAATCTCCTCTATCCATGACCGGCGTAACAGACAAAGAACCTTGCAGAACAATCCATAACAACTCCAGCCCTCGAAATCACCCGCCTGAACAAAGGCTTTGGTTCCGGCCGCAAGAAAAACCAGGTACTCACGGATCTTTCCCTTACCATCACTCAAGGTGAGGCCTTCGGCTTTTTAGGCCCTAACGGGGCTGGCAAGTCCACCACCATCAAGCTGCTGCTCCGCTTTCTAACGGCAGCCTACGCATCCTGGGTAGAACCGTGGGCCAGGAAGAGTTCCGCCACCGGATCGGCTATCTCTCGAAGTTTCCCGTCTTCTACGACCACCTCTCCGCCAGGGAAACCCTCCTTCTTTCAGGCCGATTGAGCGGCATGATCCGACAGGCCATTGATCAACGTATCCCCATCCCAATCCCTTGCAGGTCGTTGTGGCTTACTGACGCTGGGCATCCGCGCCTTGCCTTTCTTGTTTCCATGTGATACAGATTATGTGTACACTTGTAATCATTTAGCAACATGGAGGTCGGAATGAGTCAGACTGTGGCGGTAAGACTTGACGAAGAGGTGTTGAAGCAGTTGGACATCATGGCCAAAGCTGCGGACCGGTCACGCGCCTGGTTTATGGCGCAGGCCATTCGACAATACGTCCAGCATGAAGCCTGGCAGGTAGATATTGCCAAGAAAGCGTTGACTAAAATGGAAAATGGCAAGGCTCAGTTCGCCCCCCATGAAGAGGTTGCTCAATGGCTGCTCAGTTGGGGAACCGCCCAAGAAAAGGATCGCCCATCGTGCGAATAAGGTGGGAAGAGGATGCCATCATTGACCTGGTTGCCTTGCGGGCGTATATTGCAAAAGACAATCCGGCAGCAGCACTGAGCCTTGCAGAACGGATTACAGCAAAGGCCGAACTGCTTGCCGATCAGCCTCTTTTGGGTGAGCCTGGCCGGATCCACAACACCCGGGAACTGGTGGTGACAAACACGCCATACACCCTCATTTATCACGCAGCAGCAGAGACAATTTCGATCCTGCGGGTATTGCATCAAGCGCGAAGGTGGCCAACTGGCCAGACATTATAAAATTGACATCCGTGCAACCAAAGCAGAGCCACCCATGACAGTTCCAGCCCTTGAAATCACCGGCCTCAGCAAAGGCTTCGGCTCTGGTCGCAAAAAGAACCAGGTGCTCACGAATCTTTCCCTTACCATCACCCAGGGTGAGGTGTTCGGCTTTTTAGGCCCCAACGGGGCTGGCAAGTCCACCACCATCAAGCTGCTGCTCCACTTTCTCAAGCCGGACAGCGGCAGCCTGCGCATCCTGGGCAAGACTGTGGGGCAGGAAGAGTTCCGCCACCGGATCGGCTATCTCTCCGAATTCCCCTTCTTTTACGATCACCTCACCGCCAGGGAAACCCTCCGTCTTTCAGGCCGATTGAGCGGCATGGAACGACAGGCGCTTGACCAACGCATCCCCATACTGCTTGAGCGTATGACCCTGACCGAGGCGGCGGATCGCCGGGTGGGTGGATTTTCCAAGGGGATGAAGCAGCGGCTGGGCATGGCCAACGCCCTGATCCACGATCCGGAGGTGCTGATCTTTGACGAGCCCATGAGCGGCCTTGACCCGGTGGGCCGCCACCAGATCAAAGGACTCATCGCCGAGCTCAAGCAGGAGGGCAAGACCATCTTTTTCAGTTCTCACATCCTGAGCGACATCGAGGCCCTGTGTGACCGCATTGGCGTCATCAATAAAGGGGTCTTGCTCTATAGCGGAGGATTGAGAGATTTTCTTGTCGCAGGCTGTGGGTTGGAAGAGAGTTTTGTCCGGGTTATCGAGGAGGCCAACCATGCCTGTGCGTAATATCTGGTTCCTGGCCCTGGCCACCTGCACCGAGGGCATCCGCCACCGGGCGCTGTGGGCCATTGTCTGCCTGGCGGTACTGCTCACCATGGCCAACCTGGGGGTCACCACTCTCTATACCTGGGATCTGGGCAAGGTCTCCGTGGAGTTCGGCCTTTCGTCCGTGGCCTTTACCGGTCTGCTGCTGGTCTTCTTTCTGGGGATGAAGATTCTGGCCGACGATCTGGAGCGGAGCCGGATCTTCATGCTGCTTTCCCGACCGGTCTCCATCTGGCAGTACCTGACCGGCAAGTTCCTGGGCCTGGTCATGATCCTGCTTTTGGCCACCATCATCCTCGGCCTCTCAGCCGCCCTGTCCATGCACTATGTACTCTGGCAGTATCCCGCCTATGTGCCGCCCAACTTCTCCTGGGTCACCTATATCATGGCCCTGGCCTGCCAGTGGCTGAGCCTGGTGGTGGTGCTGGCGGTGAGTGTGCTCTGTTTCAGCTTTGCCAGCCAGCCCTTTGTCGCCCTGCTCCTGGCGGTTTCCACTTATCTGGTGGGCCAGAACATGGAGCTGCTGCGACGGGTGGTGACTGAAAACGCCCATGCCGGGGCGCTGACCGGCCAGGAAAATCTGGTGCTCGCCCTCTCCTGGATCTTCCCCAACCTCTCACTTTTTGATAAAAAATATGCGGCAGCCTACGGCATGGCCTTCAGCGGCCAGGAGTTTATGCTGCTCTGCCTGTATGGAATCTCCTATTCGGCGTTGCTGATCTATTTCGCCACCCTCCTGTTCAGACGCAAGGAGCTGGCATGAGCAGACGGCTGACGGCGAATCTGGTGGTCGGCCTGATTCTGTTCAGCTTCTATGCGACCAGTTACAGTGCTTTGCTCCAGCAGCGCAGCGAGGTCAGCCTGACCTCATCTTCCAGCTCTGGAATCTGGAATCTGCCGCCTGTGGCGTTGCTGGCCCTCGCCGGAGAGTTCAAGGGCCTGATGGCCGACTACCTGACCCTGGAGGTAGGCGCGCAATTGGGCACCGAACTGGTGCGCAACCCAGCAGGAGGCTTCCGGGTTGTCAGGAAACACTACGACTGGCCGGGCATCCACCGGTTGTTTGTGGCCAGTCAGACCCTGGATCCTTCCTTTGCTCAGACTTACATCGTAGCGCAAGGCTGGCTGCCGTGGAAACCGGCAGACATGGTGGCGAAGACCCAGGAGATTTTGAAAATCGCCACGAAAAATCGAGACTGGGACTGGCAGCCCGCGCACGCCATGGGATTCAACGCCTACTATTTTCTCAAGCAACCGGGAGAGGCAGGCAAAATCTTTCTGGAGGCGGCAAAAACCCCCAACGCCCCGCCATTTCTGACCATCCTCGGGGCCCGTCTCGCCCAAAAAGGGGGAGAAACCGAGGCCGCCATCATCATCATGAAATCCATGCTCGCCGATAAAAACTCCGAAGAGCCAGGTTATACTGATATGATTGAGCGCCTCCTTGCTCTGGAAGGCGTGCTGGTAATTGAACAGGCCGCAAACAGCTATGAAAAGGCCAGGGGCCGCAAACCTTCGTCCCTAACCGAACTCACTGCTTCCGGCCTGCTTGCCGCCCTGCCGCCCAATCCATACAACCTTGATTACTGCCTGGATACAGCAGGGGTTATCTACTTTGACAAGCCGGATTGCCAAGCCTCCATACCAGACAGATCTAGCCGATAAGTCAGCGAGTATCGCAAGAGACAATTTACCTGTTCCGCCCCAGAGCTGAAAACGGTCAAATGCGGCAATTCCGGACAATTCCTTTGCTCTCTGCAATTGAGCGCGCGCCCCTCGCTTTTCAGGGCCGGATGTATTATAGTGCCGACATGAGTCCCTGATTCTACAGGAACAGGGCTTCCCTTCTTCAAGTTTCTGACACGGATCTACAGGTGAAAATGTGGCGGTGAAGGTTGTCTGCACCAATAAAAAAGCCTATCACGATTTCACCATCGAGTCGGAGATCGAGGCAGGCCTTATGCTCTTGGGCTCAGAGGTGAAATCTCTTAGGGCTGGCAAGGCAAACCTCAGGGACGGATATGCCAGGATCAAGGATGAGGAGGTTTTTCTCCTGCATGTGCATATCTCGCCATACAGCCACGCCACCTACGATGCGCCAGATCCTCTGCGGGAGCGCAAACTGCTGCTCAAGAAGCGTGAGATTCTAAAGCTGGTTGGCAAGACCAAGGAAAAAGGCTACTCTTTGATTCCTCTCAAGATGTATTTTAACGAGAGGGGCAAGGCCAAGGTGGTACTCGGGTTGGCCAAGGGCAAGAAGCTTTACGACAAACGGGAAGCGCTGAAAAAGAAAGATACGAACCGTGAGATTGATCGGGCCATGTTGAAATACAGATAGATTTCTACAATTTTTCATTCTTCACTTTTAACTTTTAATTCAAACATGGGGGCGAAACGGATTCGACGGGGATATGTAAGCTCAGGTTGCATGCCGAGGTTTCTACCAACCTCGTAAAACAGGTAGAGCAAAATATAGTCGCAGACG